>Ga0208191_1000150_pt1 | contig 62520 bp, 64 predicted proteins | sample June2015DPH_13_5_FD_184709 | JGI IMG/M metagenome (GOLD analysis project Ga0208191, IMG submission 184709) | Peatland microbial communities from SPRUCE experiment site at the Marcell Experimental Forest, Minnesota, USA - June2015DPH_13_40... | ecosystem: Environmental > Terrestrial > Soil >... | reverse complement strand
GTGGTGCGCTCCCTGTTACACTCCGTGTCGCGCAGGCTCGCGCACCGTGCGGCCGCCTGATCATTCTTGGAGAAGCTTGTTTGAGAAGGGACGCCCGTGAGCGTCCCTTTTTATTTTCGCCAAGTCCACTTGTTATACTGCGATGCCATGCCAAAACAACACGATCCTGCCGAGTGACGGAAAAACCGGAAGTAATCCATACAAGTCAAAGGGACTACAGGCTGACCGCAGGATAATTGACGTAACCAGGCGATTTCACTGACTGAGAATTGCTCGCGATTTCCGCAAGTGTCCCCAGATCCCGACCTGAATCCATTACCGCGAAGAGGTGGCGGAGAAGGCGACGGCGGAGTTGCAATACGCGCAGGCCGGCCGCCAGTTGTAAAAGTTCGCCCGGCTCCAGCAAGTGCGCCGGGTTCTTCGGTCCGCCCCCGAGCTTCGCCTGCGCTAACGTGTGCATCTTGTAGACGAGCAGTCCGCCCGGCCGCACCACCTTCACCACCTCCGAAAAAATCTCTCGCTCCAGATAGAAGAACGCCATCACCACTTCGTGCTGCGTTTGCCAAGCCTTGAAGCCGGTGAGATCATCTACTACAAAGTGGATGTGGGAGTGGGAATTTTGTAATTTGGCAATCGGGTAATTTTGTAATCTAAAATCGTCTGGCTTCTCAAATTACCAAATTACACGATTACAAAATTACCAAATTACACATGCCCCGACTGACACCCTTCTCGACGCGCCCCTCCGGCCACAACGGCGCCTCGCTCCCGCCCAGCGCCGGCGGAGGTGACGACGGCCGCGGCAGCGGCGACAGCATGCCTGACTATATTCCTAACTATGGCGAGCGCCTGCGCCGCGCGCGGATGGGACTGGCCGTCGCCATGACGCCCATCGTCATGCTCTTCATTTCTTTCACGGCGGTCTACCTCATCCGGCGCGGATTCCTAAGTCTCGATCTGAGCAACGCAAGTTACATACGAGCCTGGGTTCCGGTCCAATTGCCCTGGACATTATTGTTGGCCAACACGGCCGTCCTTATCGTCAGCAGCATCACGATCGACTTGGCCCGGCGCGAAATTACGCGAGAAGCCGCGCTTGCCCCGGTACAATCGATTCCCGGCATCTCGCTCGGCGACGAGCGCCACTTCCCCTGGCTCGCCCTGACCACCGTTCTCGGTCTGGTGTTTCTTGCCGGACAGCTTTTCGTTTGGAGCAAGCTTTCCTCCGGAGGTTTTCACCTCGTCGGCGGCACCAGCAGTTCCTTCGTTTACATTCTTACTGCCATGCACGGCCTTCATCTGGCCGGCGGCGTACTGGCTCTCATATTGGCCAATGTCGCGGCTGTTCTGCATCGTCCTATCGAAACCCGCCGCATCGTCGTCGACATTACGTCCTGGTACTGGCATTGCATGACGGGACTGTGGATTTACATCCTTGTATTGTTCGCGTTTGCGGCGCAGTAGTGCGGTCGTTGGTCGCTAGTCGCTGGTCGTTAAATCGTTGGCGAGCTGTCGTTCGCTGATCGTCGTTCGCTGATAGCCATTCGCCGTTCCGCCCCAGAGCCAGATGCCGCAAGGATTTTGCCAACGAGGTAGTGGGCCAGTTTCATTTTCCACAGGGGAGGGGGAAGAGGGAGGGGACGGCGAGGAGGGGGACGGCGGAAGTAGTGGCCGCGCCAGCGGGGATGTCAAACTGGTCCGCTACCGCCAACGACCAACGACGCTTTACAGACTACCGACGCTTTATAATAGGGAGATTCGGTAGCGCTCCTGAGGCTATCTGTGACGCCGGCAGACGGCGCCCAAGGGCGGGCACTACCTTCTCAGGGAAAGATGTCCACAGAAAGCATTGTTGTTCGCGGGGCCCGGGTTCATAACCTCAAGAACATCGATTTTGAGATCGAGCACAACGCTCTGACCGTCGTCACCGGCGTCTCCGGTTCCGGCAAATCGTCGCTTGCCTTCGACACGCTCTACGCCGAAGGCCAGCGCCGCTACGTCGAGTCGCTGTCCGCATACGCGCGCCAGTTTCTCGAGCGGATTGAGAAGCCCGACGTCGATCTGATCGACGGCATCGCACCCGCGGTTGCCATCAAGCAGAAGAACTCCACTCGCAATCCGCGCTCTACCGTGGCCACCGCTACCGAGATTTTTGATTACCTGCGCCTGCTCTTCGCCCGCGTCGGACGTACTTACTGCCTGCTATGCGGCCAGGAAGTGAAAAAAGATACGGTGGACGAAGTCGCCGACCGCCTGCTCGCTCTGGGTGAAGGCACTCGCTTGCATGTGTTCTTTCCGATTCAGACGCACGTACCCGCTGCTGAAGAGAAGGGCCCTAAGAAGTCTCGCGAAAAGAAAAAGCCGGTCGAATCCAATCTGCCCTCCAACGCGATCTTTAGCTCGATCTCGGACGCGATGAGGGCGCGCCTCTTCGATCTGCGCAAACGCGGCTTCAACCGGCTCTTCCAAAACGGACAGGTCTTCGAGTTCTCGACCCCGGAATCGCTGCTCGACGTCAACTTTTCCGAACCAGTGTTTGGTCTGGTGGATCGCCTCGTCGTCTCCGCCGACCAGCGCTCGCGCATCGTCGATGCCGTGGAGATCGGCTATCGCGAATCGGGCGAAGTCATTTTTGAAACCGCTCGTCGGAATGGAAATGGGAATGGGGATGGCGACGGCGAAACTCCTCAGCGACTGCGTTTTTCCCAGCGCTTCGAGTGCAAGAACGACGGCAGCCGCTACGAAGAACCCGAGCCGCGGCTGTTTTCATTCAACAATCCCTATGGCGCCTGCCCACGTTGCCAGGGTTTCGGCAACACGATCGACATCGATCTCGACCTCGTCATCCCCGACAAGGGCAAGACCCTGAACGAAGGCGCTATCGAGCCTTGGACTAAGCCAAAGTACAGGCCGCTGTTCACGGAACTGAAGCGCTTCGCGCGCCAGGCCGAAATTCCGCTGGACGTGCCCTGGTATGAACTGGGCGCCGAACAGCAGCGGCTGATCGTCGATGGGGACCGCGGGTTCTGCGGTGTCCGCGGTTTTTTCCAGCATCTTGAGCGCAAGAAGTACAAGCTGCACGTCCGCGTCTTTCTCAGCCGCTATCGCGGATACTCGCTTTGCTCCGCTTGCGGCGGGACTCGCCTGCGCGCGGAAGCACGCCAGGTAAAGATCGATGGCAAAAACATCTGCCAGGTGTGCAGTATGACGGTCGAAGAGGCGGCCCGCTTCTTCGGTCGACTCACGCTCTCGACTCAACAAGCCGCGATTGCCGATAAGCTTCTCATCGAACTTCAGGAACGCCTGCGTTTCCTTAACGAAGTCGGCCTCGAGTATCTGACGCTTGACCGTCTCGCGTCCACGCTATCGGGCGGCGAAGCGCAGCGCATTCAGCTCGCGACTTCTCTCGGTTCGCGTCTGGTCGGCACACTGTACGTGCTCGACGAGCCTTCCATCGGTCTCCACAGCCGCGATACGCACCGGCTCATCAAAATCCTGCACGACCTGCGCGACCTGGGAAACACCATCCTCGTTGTCGAGCACGATCCCGACATCATGCGCGCCGCCGACCGCATTCTCGACCTCGGCCCGGGCGCTGGAGAAAATGGCGGGAAAGTCGTCGGCGCGGGCACCTACAACGAGATCATAAGGATGCCGCACTCGCTCACCGGCCGTTATCTCGCCGGCGAACTTCACATCCAGATTCCACCGCGACGCCGCCAGCCGGGGTCACACAAACTCCGGATCACCGGCGCCCGCGCGCACAACCTGAAGCACATCGATCTTGAAATCCCGCTGAGCATGTTGGTGGCGATAACCGGCGTCTCCGGCTCGGGAAAATCCTCGTTGCTCCATAACGTTCTCTATCAGGCGCTGGCCGCGGCCAAGCGGCAAACGAATGGCGGCGTTTCCGGCGCCATTTTGTGGGACAGCATCGAAGGCGACGAGTATCTCGACGAGGTCGTCCTCGTCGATCAATCCCCCATCGGCCGCACTCCGCGCTCGAATCCGGTCACGTACATCAAGGCTTTCGACATCATCCGCGAACTCTTCGCCTCGCTGCCGGAGGCCAAGAAGCGCGGCTTCCCTGCCGGACACTTCTCCTTCAACGTCCCCGGCGGGCGCTGCGACAACTGCCAGGGCGATGGCACCGTCACCGTCGAAATGCAGTTTCTGGCCGACGTAGAGCTGATCTGCGACGAATGCAAGGGCACACGCTACAAGCCGCAAGTGCTCGAAATACACTACAAAGGCAAGAACATTCACGAAGTCCTGAACCTCACCATTCGCGAAGCGCTCAAGTTCTTCGCCGACGTTCCCCGGCTCACGGACAAATTGCGCGTGCTCGACGAAGTCGGCCTCGGCTACCTGCGTCTCGGGCAGTCGGCCACCACGCTCTCCGGAGGCGAAGCGCAGCGCATGAAGCTGGCCGCGCATCTCCAGCCCGGCGCCCGTCCGGCCAGCCGCCGCGCAGAGGGCGGTGACGGGCCCAAACGCAAGCGCCGCATGCTTTACATTTTCGATGAGCCTACTACCGGCCTGCACTTCGACGATGTAAGCAAACTCCTTTTTGCTTTCCGCCGTCTAATCGATGCGGGAGGCTCGATCGTCGTCATCGAGCACAATCTTGAAGTCATCAAGACCGCTGACTGGGTCATCGACCTCGGTCTGGAAGGCGGCGATCGCGGCGGGAACATTGTCGGCTCCGGCCCGCCGGAAGCGATCGCGGAGCTGAAAAACTCTTACACTGGACAGTACCTGAAGCGGGTCTTGAACGGAAACGGCGTACGCAATGGTGACCAGTAGAATACTCAACCGGTGGAGCGCCGGGCGTTCCTTCGACTTCGCTCAGGACAGGCTCTCGCCCGGCACGACCCGCAGATGCAGCCCACGCATGAACCGCCCGGTCACTCACGCGATGCTGCTCATCTTTCTAACGGCCTGGCTAACCGCCTGCGCCGTTGCCTGTGCGCAAACCCACACCACCGTCCGCCATTACAAAGAACGCATCGACGACCAACCCCCAGAAATCGCACAGGCCGAAGATGCCATCCAGAGAAACGATTTCACCGGCGCAGAAGCGCTGCTGAAAAAGGCTATCGATAAAGATCCCAACAATTATCAGGCGTGGTTCGATCTCGGATTCGTCCTTAACCGCCTCGCCCGCACTGACGAATCCATCGCCGCGTATCGCAAATCCGTCGCCGCCAAGCCCGACGTTTTTGAATCCAACCTCAACCTGGGCTTGATGCTCGTCCGCGCCAATAATCCCGAAGCCGAGCAATTCCTGCGCGCTGCCACAACGCTTGAACCCACCGCTCATCCCGAAGAAGGTCAGGCTCGCGCCTGGCTCGCGCTCGCGCATCTACTCGAAAATAAAAAGCCGGAAGACGCACTCCAGGCTTACCGCAAAGCCTCCGAGCTCACGCCGAAGGATCCCGAACCCCATCTCTCCGCCGGTCTGCTGCACGAGCGGCAAAAAGAATTCTCCGCTGCCGAAGCCGAATACAAACAAGTCCTGACACTTGATCCGCACTCCACGGATCCGCACGGCAATGATCCGCAAACCATGGAAGCCGCCATCGGCCTCACCAACCTGTACATGAAGTCCGGCCGCCTCGGCGAAGCCGAACCCCTGCTGCGACGGCTAGCCGGCGAGCGCCCCGATGACGCTGGCATTCATCTCCAACTGGGGCGCGTACTCGCGGCGCAGGGCAAGAAAGACGATGCCATCGTGGAAATCCAGTCTGCGCTGAAACTTGCCCCGGCGGACTCCGACGCGCAGCGCGAAATTGCTGACCTTTATGCGAGTGCAGGAAAAAATGATCTCGCAGAAAGCACATATCGCGCTCTGGTCACAGCCCAACCGACGGACCCCGAATTGCATCGTGGCCTGGGACAGGCTTTGCTGCGTCAGAAGAAATTTCCGGAAGCCCAGCAGGAGTTTCTGGCGGCGGTCCGACTGAAGCGCGACTGGCCCGATGTCTACGTCGATCTGGCCTTTGCGGCTAGCGAGAACAAGAACTACGAACTCACGATTAGAGCCCTCAATGGGCGCGCCATGCTAAATGCGGAGATGCCTGCAATCTGTTTTTTTCTTCGGGCCTCCGCTTATGACCACTTGCGGGACTACAAACAGGCCGCAGTCGATTATCATCACTTTCTGGATGTCGCTAACGGGAAGTATCCTGATCAGGAGTGGCAGGCTACCCACCGCCTGATAGCGATCGAGCCGAAGAAGCGTTGAGGATCATGCGCCGGCTGACCATTTCGATCTTTCTCATCACCTTTACCCTCATCTTGTGCGGCGCCGCCAAGGACGAGACCGTAGACGAACTCAAATCACGCTTGGAAAGCGCGCGTCCCGAAGACCGCCCCGAACTCTGCATCCGGATCGCACAACATCAGCTTCGCGATGCCGACAAGCTCTACAGCGATGGCAAGGTCGACCAGGCCCGCGCCGCCGTCGACGACATCGTTACTTATTCCGAGAAAGCCCGCGACGCCGCAACGCAAACTAAGAAGCACCTCAAGAATGTCGAGATCGATGTCCGAAAAATGGCGGAGAAGCTGCGTGACATCAAGCGCACTATCGCCTTCGAGGACCAGGCTCCGGTCGAACAGGCCATCCACCGCCTCGAAGACGTCCGTACCACCCTGCTCAAAGAAATGTTCGCCAAGGACAACCGGAAGGAGAAGAAATGAAGCCGGACGTCTACTGGCGCTGGCGCACGGCGCTCGGTCTGGCCCTGTTGCTCGCCCTCCCGCTCGCCCTCCCGCTCTGCGCCCAGCGCCGCCGCGATCCGCTCAATCCGCTGGAGATTGACCAGCTCCGCGACGCCATGCTCGACCCTGACGAGCGCTTAAAGCTCTACGTGAAGTTTTCCCGGGATCGCATGACAAAACTTGAGCAAATGCGCAGCGACCCCAAGACGACCGAGCGCGGCCGCCAAACTCATGACATGCTGGAAGATTTCCTCGCCGTCTACGACGAACTCAACGACAACATCGACATGTACGTCGGCCGCAAGGACGACATCCGCAAGCCGCTGAAAGTCATCATCGAAGCCGACACCGAATTTCAGTCCAAGCTGCGCGCCCTCAAGAACTCCGGGAACATCAATGCCGCCGAGGCCAACCAGTACGAATTCCTGTTGACGGACGCCCTCGACACGGTAGACTCCAGCGCCGACGACCACCGCAAAACCGTCGCCGAAGTCGGAGAATACATGAAGCGCAAGAAGAAATAGGCGCCGCCGTCCGCAGCAAACTTCTTAACCACAGGGGACATAGGGGTACACAGGGGGACCCTACGTTTCCCCCTGTGCACCCCTATGTCCCCTGTGGTTAGCTTTTTGCCTTTCGGCGATCTCAGTCAAGATGGTGGGCCGTGCTACTCTTCCCTCAACGTGTCCCCAAAGCTCGCGCAAATCTTTCACGAAGCCTATCGCGAACTCCGACCCCGCACGCCCGCGCCGCCTATGCACGTTCGTTTCTATCCTTTCGTCTCCATCAACAACACCATCCGCCTCCGCCAGGGAGAGTTCTACATCCGCCTCTCCGACCTGCTCGAAGGCGCTCCCGAAACCGTGCTGCACTCGATCGCCCACATCCTGCTCGCCAAGCTCTATCGCAAGCCGGTCGAGCGCGCCCACAGCGCCCGTTATCGCCGCTATGTTGCCAGCCACGACGTTGCCGCCAAAGCCCGGCTCGTCCGCCAGATGCGCGGACGCAAGCACATCCGCTCCGCCCGCGGCCACCACTACCATCTGGAAGAAATCTTCGACGACCTCAACCGTCGCTTCTTCCACGGACTCATGGGACGCCCGCAACTCACCTGGAGCCAGAACCACGCCCGCAGCAGCCTGGGCCACTACGACCCCGCCCACAACGCCATCGTCATCAGCCGCGTCTTCGACCACCCACGCGTCCCCCGCTACGCCGTCGAATACATCCTTTTCCACGAGATGCTCCACCTGAAGCACCCGGTCAAACTCAGCGGCAACCGCCGCTGCGTCCACTCGCGCGAATTCCGTGCCGAAGAGAAATTGTTTCCGGAACTGGAGCAGGCACGCAAGTTCCTGCGCATGGTGTAGAAACCCCGCCCAATGCCCCGTTTCCCCGTGTGATGCAAGTCACATCCATCCGTGATTCACCGCGTTGACCGCCCCCACCCGAAACCGTATCCTATTGATATTGAAATTGCATTTCATTTTCAATTAGAAAGCGCACCTTTTTCAATGCTCCAGGCGTTCATCATCACGCTCCGTGAAGGCGTCGAAGCCGCTCTCATCGTCGGCATCACCCTGGCCTATCTCGCCAAGATCGGCCGCAACGATCTGCGTAAATCGGTTTACGTTGCCCTGGCAGCTGCCTTCGTCGGGTCGATCGGCGTCGCCGTCGTGGTCTCCCGCTTCAAGTTGAACGAGGACATCTTCGAAGGCTGGGTCATGCTGGTCGCGGCCGTCTTCGTCGTCACCATGATCGTCTTCATGATGAAGACCGGCCGCAAGCTCAAAGGCAACATCGAAAGCAAGGTCGGCTTGTTCGCCCGTGGCGACGCATGGATCGGCCTCTTCCTCTTCGTCTTTCTCATGGTCATGCGCGAGGGCGTCGAAACCGTTCTGATCCTCTCCGCCGTCACTCTGAACTCCAGCGAACTGATGAGCTTCATCGGCACCGTCATGGGCATAGTCGTCGCCGTGCTGTTCGGCGTGATGTTCGTCAAGGGCAGCGTCAAGATCAATCTGCAGAAATTCTTCAAAGTCACCACCGCGATTCTTTTCCTGGTGGCCGGGCAACTTTTGATCTCCGGCCTGCACGAACTCTCCGAGAACGGCGTGCTTCCCTCTTCTCGCCAGGAGATGGCCATCATTGGCCCCATCGTGCGCAACGATTTCTTCTTTTTCGTCACCATCCTCGTGCTGGCCGCGCTGATGGTGCTGTTTGAAATGAAGAGCCGCCAACCTATCGAGCTGCCGGCCGCCGGAGCCGCCCGCCGCAAAGCGCTCTGGACGGCCCGCCGCGAACGTCTCTGGATGGCGTCGGTTTACATCTGCTCGTTCGTCTTCATCGTGATGGTCACCGCTGGCTTCATCTACGAGAAGAGCGCCAGCGCGCTCTCGCCCGCAACGGAAGTTACCTTCGTCGACGGTAAAGTCTCCATACCGCTGAAGCAGGTTTACGACGGCGAACTCCATTGCTTCGAAGCCAAAGAAGGTGGCGTCGAAGTCCGTTTCTGGCTCTACCAGAAGCCCGACGGAAAAATCGCGACCGTCTTCGACGCCTGCGAAATTTGCGGCCCCGTAGGCTTCTACAAGAACAAACAGGGCGTGATCTGCAAAAACTGCGCCGCCCAAATGAACCCGCAGTCGATCGGCATGGCCGGCGGCTGCAATCCGGTTCCGCTGAAAGCCCAGGTCACCGACGACGCGGTTATCGTCTCCGAGGCCGACGTCGCGGCCGGCAGACACTACTTCGAGCAGAAATAATGTTCCCTCGCATCGTCTACGAATCGTTTCGCCGCCAAGCGCGCCGCAAGTTGCTCGCGGGCATTGCGATCACGCTGGGCGTAGCGGTCGCCACCGCCATGATCGCGGTAGCCACCGACATCGGCGACAAAATCAACCGCGAACTGCGCAGCTACGGCGCCAATCTGGTCGTCACTCCGCAGGAAGACACACTCGACGTGGAAGTAGGCGGCGTCAACCTGAAGCCCCCGAGCGACGGCGCGTTCCTCAACGAAGCTGACCTCCCGAAAATTCGCGGTACCTTCTGGCACCACAACATCGTCGGCTTCTCGCCCATGCTGCCCGCTACGATAAAACTCGGCAACGGCAGCGACGCGAAAGATGTCACGCTGGTTGGCACCTACTTCAATAAGGCGCTCAGCTTCGGCAAAGAAGACTTCACCACCGGCGTGCGGATCACACATCCATGGTGGAAAGTGTCGTGTGGGGATGGCAAGGAGTCTCCAAACTGTGGCTGGCCGGATGACAACTCGCAAAATATTCTCGTAGGCGAGCGCCTGGCCGCAAAGCTAGTCAAGAAACCAGGCGACACACTCGAAATCTCCGGCCGCCAACTGACCATCTCCGGCATCCTCTCCACCGGCGCCGCCGAAGACGACCAGATCGTCTCGCCGCTGGCCCTTGCGCAGCAAATTCTCGGCAAACCCGGCGCCGTGCGCCGCCTCTACGTCAGCGCTCTGACCAAGCCCCCGGATGCGCTCTCCGTCCGCGATCCCAAGACGATGACTCCCGAGGTCTACGACCGCTGGTACTGCTCGCCTTACGTGGAGTCGATTGCCTACCAGTTGCAGGAAGTCATTCCGCATTCGCACGCGGAGCAGATCCGCCAGGTCGCGCAAAACGAAGGCACTGTGCTCTCGCGCATCAAAGGACTCATGCTGCTGGTCACGCTCGCCGCCCTTTTGGCATCCGCTCTCGCCGTTTCCGCTGCCATGGCCACGGCCATCTATGAGCGCCGCGTCGAAGTCGGTCTGATGAAAGCGCTCGGCGCAGGCGATCTCGCGGTCTCTGCGATCTTCTTTGCGGAGGCACTGCTACTCGCGCTCGTCGGCGGCATTGCCGGATTCTCCGCCGGAGCCCTGCTGGCGCGCCAGATCGGCCGGTCGATTTTCCACTCGCAGATTTCCATCGAGCCCGTGCTCTTCCCTGTCATCCTCGCCATTGCTGTCTTCGTGACCTTTGCCGGAAGCGCCGCCGCCATCCGCCGCGCCGTAAAGTTCGATCCCGTCTTTGCCCTGCGAGGTGAAGGATGAGCACCATTCCCGGCACGCTCCTCACTCCGAAGCAGGTCGCCGACCGCCGTGTTCAGTCGCCGCACACTTCCATGTTCGCGCGCATGCTTCTCCGCGCCGCCGTCCTCCGCCGCAGACGCGCCGCCTCTGCCCTGCTCGCTATGGTCGTTGCCGCCGCTGTTGCCACCACGATGATGAATCTCTATGTTGACGTGCAAGCCAAGCTACGCACCGAGTTCAGAAATTATGGCGCCAACGTGGTCATCGTCGGAAAGGACGGACAGTCCCTGCCCGCCGACGCACTGGCCAAAGTCGAATCCGTTCTCGGCGCTAAGACGCTGGCCGTTCCTTTTTCCTATGCTGTCGCTCGCACCAAAGACGGACAATCTGTAGTCGTCGTCGGCACCGACTTCGCCCGCGCCCGCCAGTTGAACCACTGGTGGAAGGTGAGCCATTGGCCCGACGCGCCAAACGAAGCCTTAATCGGCATGCGCGCCGCTAGTGTAGTCAGCCCCAATCGCCAGCCCTTCGAACTCACTTTCCAAGGCAAAGCGATCCAACTCGCTCCCGCCGGCATGCTCCAGACCGGCGCCGGCGAAGACAGCCGCATCTATCTCGATCAATCTGCATTCCAGAACTGGACCGGCGTCGCGCCCTCCACCATCGAAGTCGCCGCCAATGGAACCGCCGCGGAAGTTGAAGCATCGATTCGCCAACTCGCGCCACTTTTGCCCGCGGCCGATATTCGCCCCGTCCGCCAGATCATGGAAGGCGAAGCCAACGTGCTGAACAAGACGCGCGCCACTATCTACGCCTCCGCCACGCTAGTCGTTCTCACTTCCGCGCTCTGCGTCCTCGCCACGCTCATCGGATGGGTCTTCGACCGCCGCCGCGACTTCGCCATCATGAAGGCCCTGGGCGCTTCCGAACGTTTGATCAACGGATTCTTCGCGGCGGAGGCTGCGGCCCTGGGCGTAGTCGGCGCGATTCTCGGCTTCTTCATCGGCATCGGCGTCGCTGCCTGGATCGGGCGCGTCAACTTCCACGCGCCCGTCGTCCCGCGCTTCAGCGTCTTTCCGTACGTGCTCGCCGGCAGTGTTGCCGTGGCCCTCATCTCGGCCATCCTGCCGATCGAGCTGCTGCGCCGCGTTCAACCCGCTATTATTTTGAGGGGAGAGTAGAAGGGAAAAGTAGAAGGGAAAGATTAGGATGATCCAACTCAAGAATGTCACCAAGAGTTATCCCGCCAGAGAAGAAGAAAATAATGGCGGCCTCAACCTCATTAAAGCGCTCGACGACATCTCTCTCTCCATCGCGCCCGGCGAGTGGGTCGCTATGATGGGCCCCTCAGGTTCGGGCAAGAGCACCATGGTTAATCTCATCGGATGCCTCGACCGCCCCACCAGCGGCGAAATCCGGCTTGACGGACAAAACGTCGCCAACCTCAGCGCCTCTGAACTCAACCATGTTCGCGCCGAAACTATCGGATTCGTCTTCCAGCAATTCCACATGATTCCGTATCTCACCGCCGTCGAGAACGTCATGCTCGCCCAGTACTTTCACAGCATGACTGACGAACGGGAAGCCCTCGAAGCTCTCGATCGCGTCGGCCTTAAAGACCGCGCCGGCCACCTGCCCTCACAGCTCTCCGGAGGCGAGCAGCAACGCGTTTGCATCGCCCGCGCCCTCATCAACGATCCCAAAATCGTGCTCGCCGACGAGCCCACCGGCAACCTCGACGCGGTCAACGAAGAAATCGTCCTGCGCCTGCTGCGCGAGCTCCACCAGCAGGGACGCACCATCGTCATGGTGACGCACGATCCCGTGGTAGCGCGTCTGGCCGACCGCCGCATTGAATTGCATCACGGCAAAATCGCCGCCCAGGAAGTTTTTGCCATGGCCGACGAAGAGCAGTTCGACGAAGTGCTGGAAGAATTATTTGCCCTGGAAGAGAACGGCCAAATCGCGGAGATTGGCCGGATGGAAGTCCACGGCGCTCTGCCCGTATCCCTCGCCGTGGAAAAAATGGCCGCCATGGAACTGGTAACGACGCGCCCGCACCCGCCCCAAGCGCACGATCACAAGCCCTTCGTCAATCCCTGCCATGACGCGCTGAAGCCTGCTGGCTTTTCGACGGGCGACGGCTCTGCGATCGTCGAACTCACTCCGCGTGGTCACCAGCGCGCCGCCGACATCATCCGCCGCCACCGCTTGGCCGAGCGCCTCTTCACGGATTCGCTCGCCATGGACAGCGAAACCGAAATCGAGCAACAGGCCTGCAAGTTCGAGCACATACTCTCACCCGAAGCCACCGATAAAATCTGCACCTTCCTCAACCACCCGCGCACCTGCCCCCACGGCGCCCCCATTCCGCCGGGGCCCTGCTGCGGGCGTCGCGCTGAAGCGGGGCAGACCTCTGCCGCGTTATCCCATCAACGTTAGGTTTGAAATTGTTATCGTGAGCGACGCGAAGTAGAGACCGGGCAAAACTTGGCAGCGCCCTGAGCGACACGGAGGACCTGTTGGCCGCCGCGCACCCGCTACTTCTTCCCAAGAAACTTCCCAAACCCCAACCGCACCTGCACCGTATTCACCCCCGGATTCGGCACGGTCAGCCCGGCATTTGAAATGTGCATGTAACGAACATCTACCGACCACGCATGATCGCCGAGAAAATAAAGCCCGAATGCCGCGCCCGACGTGAAATTTATCGTCGAAGTTCCCGCCGGCACTTCATGCGTCGTAAACAGCGTTCCTCCATTCAACTCGATGTACGGAGCAACATGTCCGCGCGTGGCGAAAATCCATTTCAGCCCCACCGGATTCACTCCCGCCCCGTACGCAGTGTTTGCCGGCTGGAACACAACAAACGCCGGCACCGCGTCCACCGCAAGCTCGAATCGTCCGTTGAGAAATCCCGGCCCGTGCGGAGCTGTCAGGATCCATCCATAGCGAACTCCCGCGTTCCACACGCTCGTATCCTTGGTCCCGCCCGGAACCGAGCGCCCGCCGCCAGTCCAAACCTGTAGCTCATGACCGCCCTCCTCCGGGCGATCTTGGGCACCCGCAAGAGAAACTGCTAGAAACATTGTCAGTAACAAGGTCCAAAAGAGAAAGCCCGCACTGCGAAAGGATCGTGTCATAAATATGGTCAAAGTCGAAAAGGAACGATACGCGAACAGTAGCCAGGAAACAAATCACCAGAACCGCGGTAAAACTCCAATCCCCGGCCTCAGCGCCTGAAGGCGCATCCATAACGCGGCACTTACGGCATGCCTGAAGGCATGCCCTGATACGAACCGCACTTGCACTACGAGTCGCCAGTTTACAGCCCCAGCCCACCATCCACCGCAAGGACCTGCCCGGTAATAAACTGCGGAGCCGCGGCAAAGAACATCACTGCCGCGGCAATGTCCGCTGCCGTTCCGTTCCGCCGCATCGGCGTCTGTTTCGACATCTTCCGCATGAACGCCGCCGCCGATTTCTCTCCCAACTCAATCATCCCCGGAGCCACCGCATTCACCGCAATCTCCGGCGCCAGCGCCTTCGCCATCACTTTGGTCAGCATGTGTACCGCCGCCTTCGACGAACAATAGTGCGCATGCGTCGCCCACGGACGCAGCCCACCCAGCGAACCCATATTGACGATGCGCCCTCTGCGCTTTCTCAAATACGGCAGCGCCTCACGCGACACCAGAAACGGTCCGCGCGTATTCGAAGCAAAAATCGCATCCCACTGCGCTACGGTAATCTTCTCAAACTCGACGGTCTCATAATTCGCGGCGTTATTCACCAGCACGTCGATCCCGCCCAGTTCTCTCGCTACTTCCTTCACCATCTCCCGGACGCTCTTCTCATCGGCGACATCGCAGCGCACCGCCAGCGCCTCCACGCCCTGCTCCGCCAGCTCTCCCACCACTGCCCGCGCCTCGCGCGCCGACTCGCGATAAGTAATCGCCACGTCCGCGCCCTTTTCGGCCGCAGCCAAAGCAATCGCGCGCCCCAGCCGTTTCGCCGCTCCCGTCACCAGCATCGTCCTTCCAGAAAGCGCCCGCCCGTTGGTCGTCGTCACCATAGTCATCCCAAAATTCTACGCCCCTCCGTGTCTTGGAAACCCTGCACCCAAACTGATACACTCCCTCGCATGACGAAGCCTCGCGAAGTCATCGTTTATTCCCGCAAGGGATGTCATCTCTGCGAAATCGTCAAAGAGAGCATCGTCAAGCTCCACAAGCGGGGCGGCTTCACCTGGCGTGAAATCGATGTAGACTCCGACGCCAAAATCCGGCGCCTCTATAACGACGAGGTCCCCGTAGTCTTCATCAACGGCCGCAAAGCTTTTAAATACCGCATGGACGAGCAGGAATTCCTGCGCAAACTGAGCGCTTGAGCTTGTGCTCGTGTACGGACGGGCGCCTCGACCGTCCCGCCGCTGCCGTAACTTCTGCCATCTGACTTTTAACTTCTGCACTCTCCCATTACAATCACCCCCGATGCTTCGCACGCAGCTTTACGCCGATCCCACCGGCCGCTTCGTCCACGATGTTGTCCTCCAGAGCTGCCGCCAGAACAACAACAAGACAGCCCTGATTGACACTTCCTGCGATCGCCGTTTCACTTTCGCCGAATATGGCAGCCTCGTCGAATCCCTCGCCCGCGGTCTCATCTCCGCCGGAGTCGCTCCCGGAGAAGTGGTTGCCATCTTCCTCCCCAACTCCTGGGAATTCGCCATCACCTATCACGCCTCCACGCTCGCCGGAGGCATCCCCACACTTCTCAATCCCGCCTACCGCGAGCGCGAGATCCGCTATCAACTGGAAAACTCCGGCGCCGCTTTCCTCATCACTGACGCTCCTCTTCTTGAGGGCATCAACCTTGCCGGACTCCCCGGCCTGCGTCGCGTCTTCACCACGCGCCATGAGCGCGCAGGCTGCGAGGACTTCGCTAACTTGCTGCGCGCTTCGAACGCCACACTTCCGAAACCAACGCAGGACTCCGCCCAAACCATCGCCGCTCTTCCCTACTCCAGCGGCACCACCGGACTGCCCAAGGGCGTCATGCTCTCGCACTACAACCTGGTCGCGAATGTCTATCAGATTCTCGGCCCGAATGCCGCGATTCTCACAGCCGATGACGTCATGCTTTGCTTCCTGCCCCTCTACCACATCTACGGACTCACCGTGGCGCTGACTCTTTCGCTCACTCTCGGTTCCACACTCGTTCTGGTGCCGCGCTTCGACGTGCAAAAGCTGTGCGCTCTTCTGATTCAGGAAGACGTCACCATGATGCCTATGGTCCCACCCGCCATCAACGCCTTGTGCCAGGCCGCCGAAGCCGGCATCTTCCCCAGGAACCACAAAGTCCGCTGGATCAAGTCCGGCGCCGCGCCGCTCGCTCCCGAACTCGCCCGCCGCCTGTCCGACCTTACCGGCATCATCGTCGTCCAGGGATACGGCATGACCGAAGCTTCACCCGTCACCCACGTCGGCTTCATCGCTCCGCCTGAAATGTACCGTCCCGCCTCCATCGGACAACCGCTGGCCCTCACCGACTGCCGCATCCTGGACCTGAACGGGAAAGAGGTCACCCCTGGCGAGCCCGGCGAACTCGTCATGCGCGGGCCGCAGATCATGCTCGGATACTGGAAGGAGCCGCAAGCCACCGCCGCCGTTCTTCGCGATGGCTGGTACTTCTCCGGCGACATCGTGCGCTCGGACGCCGACGGCTTCTACTACGTCATCGACCGCAGCAAAGAGATGATCAAGTACAAAGGATTCCCCGTCGCTCCCGCCGAAGTCGAATCCCTGCTCCTCGAACATCCCGCCGTCCGCGACTGCGGCGTAATCGCCAAACCCGACCTCGCCGCCGGAGAAATCCCCTGCGCCTTTGTCGTCCTCCGTGAAGGCTTTGCCCCCTCGAACGCGCTCGCCAAGCAACTCCGCGACTTCGTCGCCGACCGCCTCGCCCACCACAAGCAGCCCCGCGAGGTTCACTTCGTAGATGCCGTCCCGCGGACACCATCGGGCAAGATCCTGCGTCGCGAACTGCGCAAGGTTCTTTCTTGAACGAAGTTCGGTTCCCAAACATGCGACTCTCAGCCCAAAACCCCACTCCTACAGTCTGCACCGTATCGCGCGGTGTAAAATCTTTTCGTCCCCATGACCCGCACAAGCTTTGTCGCCAAGTCCGCCTTTCGCAACAAGCGGCGCAGTCTGCTGACGGTCGCCAGCATCGCCTTTTCTCTGCTCCTGCTCTGCATTATGCTCTGCGTCTGGCGCAGCTTTTACATCGACAAGGGAGCTCCTGATTCCGCGCTGCGGATCATGACGCGTCACAAGGTGTCGCTCGCCAACTTCCTTCCGATTTACTATCGCGACAAGATCCGCACCATTCCCGGCGTCGTGCATGTCGTGCCCATGACCTGGTTCGGTGGCACGTATAAAGACGACAAGCCGGAAAACTACTTCGCTCGGTTCGCCACCGACCCCGACGAATACTTCGACGTCGCCGCCGACAAAGTCATGCCCGCCGACGAACTCGCCGCCTGGAAGCGCGACCGCGCGGGCTGCGTCGTCGATGTTGAACTTGCCAAAAAACACCACTGGAAAATTGGCGATCACATCATCCTGCAGGGCACCATCTTCCCCGCCAATCTCGACCTGACCGTGCGCGGCATCTACACCATCGATCCGCCGTCCAGCAACCTCTACTTCCACACCAAGTACTTGGAAGAATCGGTCGACTGGTTCAAAGACACGGCCGGCTTTTACTTCATTCGCGTGGACACTCCTGAAGACATGCCCCGGGCGGCGCACGGCATCGACGACATGTTCCACGGCAGTCCGGTGCCCACCAAGAGCGAGAGCGAACAGGCGTTCAAACTCGATTTCATCGCCACTCTCGGCAACGTCAAAGCATTCATCCTCAGCATCTGCGGAGCAGTGCTCTTCACCACTCTCCTCGTCTGCGCCAACACTATGGCCATGTCGATCCGCGAACGCACCCGCGAAGTTGCCGTTCTGCGCACCCTCGGCTTCACCCGCGGAAGCATCCTCAAGTTGCTGTTAAGCGAATCGATCGCCATTTCCGTAATCGGAGGGTTGATTGGCGTCGCGCTGGCGAGCGGGGCCATTCTCTTCATGGCGCAACCCGGAATCGGGCTGCCAGTCTCGATGCACATGACCGCCTCCACAGCGGCGGTCGCCATGGTGGTCGCAGCCTTCGTAGGGCTGGCCAGCGGTCTCATTCCCTCCTACCGCGCCTCGAACCTCGGCATCGTCGACGCCCTACGCCACATCGGCTGACGCACAGGCATTGAATCATTTAGTCATTTAGTCATTGAATCATTTGGTCATTCAATCAATGAATTAATACCTCAATGATTCAATGACTTAATGATTTAAAGTGCTAAACTCGCTTCGCATGCGGACGGACCTCCTGCCCCTTTGCGACCAGCACTACCGCACCATGGAGCCCGTACTCGCTCCCTACAACGCCGACTATTCCATCGAATTCTTTCGCTGCACCGACAAGTTCTGCCACCGCTGTTTCGGCGAGCGCATCGGCTACACCACGCCCAAGCGCGGAGACGCGCCGGCCCTCGCCCCCAACCAGCCCACCTGCGAGCGCCACGGACGCCCCATGTTCATCATCAGCCTCGATCGCCAGCGCAATCACGTGACCTACGCCTGCCCCGAATCCGATTGCGGCGAGCGGGTAGTCCGGACCTAAGCCGTTGTTCATGGGGATGGAGCTGTTCGTGTGGGGACGGACGCCCTCGCCTGTCCAAGCCGGGCACACTTCCGCACTCCCTCTTACTCCCCCACCAGCCACCCATACTGCGCCGCCGTCAGCGGCACCACGCTCAATCGTCCCTGCCTCACCAGCGGCGACTCCGCAAAAAACGCGCGCGTCTTGATTTCCGCCAGCGTCTTTGGCTTCGCGATCGCCTTCCCAACCTTGATCTTTACCTGCGGATTCTTGGGATCGCTTGCATCCACCGCCACCACCGACGCCGTCCCCACCGCGCTCTTCTCGTCTTTCTTCGTTCCAGACCCGGTGTGGTAAATCACCAGCCGCTCTCCCGGCTTCATCCCGCGCAGGTGCTTCACCGCCGCTGGATTCGTCACCCCATCCCAAATCGTCGTCTTCTCCCGCTCAAAATCCGCGAATGAATATACAGTCGGTTCAGTTTTCAGAAGGTAGTCCATAGGCAGGTATTGTAAACACAAAAACAAATTGCCAAAAAAAGAAATCAGATCGCGAGGCTGTGGTGCAACTGCTTAGCCAGAGCCGGCAGAAATGTTACCGCGGACACTTCCCTTCCGCGCCGGTTTCGCCAAGAATAGAGCTTATCGTGACTGAAGCCTCCATCAACCGGGGCGGGATCACCATGGCCAAAGCCATCGAGCGCTACTTCAATGTGGCGCTTTATCTGCTCGTGCTCAGTGGCTTCGGCGCTCTGGCTTCGACCGGAGGGCTGGATATGCCGGCAGTGGTTCTGGTGGGACTTGCGCTGGCGCTCCGCGGATACCAGCTTCTGACGGGGCGCGAGTTTGTCATCCCGGAACGCTGGACCACTTTCCTGACGCTGCTTTACGTTTTCATCTACCTCGCGGACTACTTTTTTCTTTCGCGCAGCTTTCTGACAGCAAGCGTTCACCTTGTGCTCTTTGCGATGGTCGTCCGGCTATTCTCGTTACAGCGGACGCGCGACCACTACATGCTCGCGGTGCTTTCCTTTCTGATGGTGCTGGCGGCCGCCGTGCTTACGGTCGGCAGCGTGTTCCTGCTTTCTTTTGCGGGCTTCCTGCTGGTTGCAGTCGTCACTTTTGTGCTGATGGAAATGCGGCACTCGGTGGCCAGCGAGCAAACGCACGCACAAGATCCACGCGTTGCCTCTCCTAGCGTAGTCTCTTCAACCCAGCGCATGGTCTACGGACTGCTGGCGATCGCTCCGGCGCTCATGCTGATGATTCTGGCCGGCAGTTTTCTGATCTTCTTCTTTCTTCCCCGCGTTTCGTCACGCTACCTGAGCGCCTACGCTCCGACCAGCGATGTCTCCACGGGCTTCACGGATCGCGTACAACTGGGCCGCATCGGCCAGATTCAGCAGTCCAGCGCTGTGGTCATGCACATCGAGATCGAGAACGATCTGCAAGGCGCTTACGACTTGAAGTGGCGTGGGGTTGCGCTGAGCGCTTTTGACGGCAGAGTCTGGACGAATTCGTTTGCGCAAACCCAGTTGCGGCCGGCGGGAGATGGGAGCTATCGGCTGGCGCCTTTGGTGGACCCGCGTGGCATATCGGCGGCCGCGAGCCGTTCCATTCGTTATCGCGTCCTGATGGAGCCGATTGGAACCAACGTTTTTTTTCTAGCAGAGATGCCGCAGAGTCTCAAAGGAAATTTCCGGCAGGTGAGTACGGACGCCGGGGGAGCCGTTTACAACCTCGATGCCGACCATCCGATCAATCGGTACGAAGCCGGGTCGCAATTGGCTGAGATCGACAGCGACGAGCTTCGCCTGGCGGCGAACACCGCGCCCGGAGACATGGACGAGTACCTGAAACTGCCGCCGCTCGATTCTCGCATTTCGAAGTTGGCAGAGGAAATCGCCGCGCCAGCTCCCAGCAACTATGACAAGGCAGTCGCGCTGGAGCAGTATCTATCCACACACTTCGGATACACGCTGGAACTGCCCAGAAGTCTGGCGCAGGATCCACTGGCCAATTTCCTGTTCGAGAGGAAGAAAGGTCACTGCGAGTATTTCGCCAGTTCGATGGCGGTGATGCTGCGTTCTTTGCGCATCCCGTCGCGAATTGTGACGGGGTTCCGCGGGGGCGACTTCAATGACCTCACCGGCCAGTATGTGGTGCGAGCCAGTGACGCCCATTCGTGGGTTGAAGCTTACTTCCCCGGATCCGGTTGGATCAGCTTTGATCCGACTCCGGCGGGAAGCCTGCCGACGCGGACCGGTTGGTCGCGGATGCAGCTCTATGTGGATGCGGCCGCATCCTTTTGGCGCGAGTGGATTATCAACTACGATGTCAGCCACCAACGCACTTTGGGGAAGGATGCGGCTACCAGCAGCCGGCAGTTCTTTGACGAGGCTCGCCGGTGGATTGAGCGTCAGCATCGCGCCATGCTGCGTTCGGCACGGCGCGCGCACGAGCACTTCACCAATTTTCCTGTGCGATGGTTGGGCGGGATCGTCGCGTTCACGGCAGTCCTGATCGCGCTGTTGAATCTCCGGCGCCTGATCAGCGGGCTGCGTAACCGTAGTCTGCGAGCGCATCCGGAGCGTGCCCCGCGCGAATCCGCCGCACTCTGGTATGACCGGATGGTGGACCGCATGGCACGCCTTGGCTGGCGCAAGTCACCGTCGCAGACACCGCTGGATTTCGTCGCGGCCATTCAGGAAGCAACACTGCAGAAGAAGGTCGCCCGGTTTACGCGCGCTTACGAATCTGCGCGTTTCGGCAAGTCGGTGGACGACGCCCAAAGCCTGCCCGAGCTTTTCCAGGACATCACTACCGCCGCAACGGCGAATTCCAGAACGCCGGACCGCGCAGCCGCCAGCTAGAAGCGGTGGACGACGCCAACCCCTACGTAGTAGTTGTGCTGACGGCTACTCGAGGTATCAACGGTATAGTCAGGCATTCCGGAGTAGAAATCGCGCGCTTCGAACCGCGCGCCCCACCGATGCCAGAACCACACATCCAATCCAGCTCCGAACTGGACTACGCCGGTATTGGTGCCGGTCTGCCCAGGGTTCGGTCCGTAGAAATTTCTTTCCGGGGCTTCCCGGAAGCGACCATAGCCGCCGCCCACGCTGACCCACGGGGTGACTGAGTCGCCGGAGAAAATATTCAAGCGCACGGATGGCGTCACGAACAGGGCCCCAATGTCCTTGGGAATCTGGTTCTGGTCGGTGTGCAGATCCATCCGCGGATAGATCGCTACGGGCACTTCCCCATACAGTCCGAGAATCTTACGGGTCATGAGCAGTCGACCGTAATTGAACTCCACCATTTCCTCGTTGCCGAAATGAATGTGGGGATCGAAGTCGTTCGGATACGGATCATTCACGATCGTCTGGGTGCTGACGAAAGCTCGGCCCACCGTGATGGAAAGCTCATTCACTTGCGCCAACGCGCTGGACACGAGAACTAGAACTGGCACCACTAAAACTGCGAGACGTTTAGCCGACATCTCTCCTCCGGAGTATTGAGGGATGTAGTTTTGTTTCAATAAGATTAGCACGGGACGCCCGAATCGGCGGAAAACATACGGTATCCTCCTTGGTGCTCGGGTTCCGGCGTCCGGCGGGCGCGGTCGTGGCAATGCAGGATGCTAGAATTGTTTAGATCTGTTTCCTGCTGATCATTTCCCATTGCCCGCAAGGAAAAACATATCCGCGACTGCGGGGCCGACTGCCCCGGCCAAGGTAGGTTTCGTGAGCCTCGGCTGCCCCAAGAACCTCGTCGATAGCGAGGTGATGATGGGCATGCTGGCCCAGGCTGGCGCCGAGCTTACTCCCGACGCGGAGGACGCCGACGTCATCGTGGTGAATACCTGCTCATTTATCGGCAGCGCGCAACAGGAATCCATCGATACGATCCTCGAAATGGCCCGCCACAAGACGGGCGGCAAGGCGAAGAGACTGGTGGTTGCCGGTTGCCTGGTCGAGCGTTTTCACGATGAGATCCGAAAGAACATTCCTGAAGTGGACGCGGTCGTCGGTACCGGCGAGTTGGACAAAATTCTGGCCGCTGTGGGAGTGGCGGAAACGCCCGGCACGCCGGGTCCGTTCAACATTCTAGCTTCGAACGTCACGACCTCGCGGCCCGAAGGCGATCGTCGCCGCGGACAGGGGCGTTTCGCGCGCAATTCCTGGGACGGCGCCGTCGCCGATCTGCCCAACTACCTTTACGACGACCACACGCCCCGCGTGCTGTCCACGCCTGGATATTCCGCCTATATCAAAATCGCCGAAGGCTGCGATCATCCTTGCAGCTTCTGCATCATTCCCCAGCTTCGGGGACAGTTCCGCTCGCGGCGTTTCGAATCCGTCATTGCCGAAGCCGAGCGGCTGGCACAATCCGGCGTGCGCGAAATCACGCTCATCGGACAAGACACAACCTGCTACGGCGAGGATCTTGGACTGAAAGACGGCCTGGCCGTGCTGCTGGAAAAGCTCGCGCGCGTCGAAGGACTGCAGTGGATTCGCTTCCTCTACGCTTATCCCAACAAAATCACCGGGCGCCTGCTGGCGACGGTCGCCGCCCACGACAATATTTGTTCGTACATTGACGTTCCCCTGCAGCACGCCTCGGCGACCGTTCTGAAGCGCATGAAGCGCGGAGGCGGCGCCGACCTGTTCTTGCGCTCAATCGAGAAAATGCGCCGTGTAGTTCCCGGCGTTACTTTACGGACTTCGTTCATTGTCGGCTTCCCGGGCGAAACCGAAAAAGAATTCGAGGAGCTTTGCGGCTTCGTGAAAGAGGCGGCCTTCGACTGGATGGGCACCTTCGGCTACTCGGACCAGGAAGGCGCGGGCGCATTCCATCATGACAAAAAGCTTTCCACGCGCGAGATCGAGAGCCGCCGCAAATCGCTGATGTCGATCCAGAAGAAGATCAGCCGGGCAAAGAAGAAATCGCTGATCGGACGCGAATTCGATCTGCTGCTGGAAGGCGCTTCGACGGAGTCTGACCTCCTGCTCGAAGGCCGCACATCAATGCACGCGCCGGAGATTGACGGCAAAGTCTTCGTGAACGATTATCCCGACGGAAGCGAACCGAAAGAGGGAGAGTTTTACCGCTGCCGCATCACGGCGGCGCACGATTATGATTTAGTGGCGGAAATCGTTTGAAGTCAGATGATAGAGGAACCTCCGCAATCCCCTTATGCCGCGTAAACGCCCCATCAAACTCCGCTGCCCGATCTGCAAGAAGCCGGCAAAGGCCGCCGACGCGGACTTCCCTTTCTGCAGCGAGCGCTGCCGCCTGATCGATCTCGGCAAATGGGCCAGCGGCGCGTACGTGATTTCGTCGCCGGTTGACGACGCCGAAGAGGCAATCCGCGAAGACAGCCTCGACGAGGACGGAGACTCATGAATCATCCGCCCGAAATCGCCACCGACCGCGGTGCTCCGCTCTGGGCCACACTGGTCGCAACGTTTTTCGGCGCGGGACGCCTCAAACCCGGTCCCGGTACATGGGGATCGTTAGCCACGGTTATTCTGTGGGCATTGGCAAGTTTCCAGATCCCGGTTGCGAGTCGCACTTGGGCGACGATCGTCGCCGCCGGGGCTGTGATCCTCATCGGAATTCCCGCCGCCACGCTCGTCGCGCGCGCATCCGGCTTGAAGGATCCGCAATTCGTCGTCATCGATGAAGTTGCCGGGCAACTGGTTACACTCATCGCTGTCCCGCTGGCTTGGAAAACTTTTCTCGCGGGCCTTATACTCTTCCGTGTCTTCGATATTTGGAAGCCGTTTCCGATTCGGCGACTGGAGCGGCTGCCCGAGGGCACCGGCATTGTAGTGGACGACCTGGGAGCGGGACTTTATGCGCTCGCCCTCATGCATCTCTTGTTACACTTTGGAGTTCTAACGAAGTAGCGCTGGCTCCCGCCGGAACAAACTTATGAGCATCTCCGATCGCCTGCTGGGAAAAAAGAACGTCAGCGTTAACGGCAAGCCGCACATCGAAGCGGTCGCGCCAAGTTTCGCTTTGCCCGGAGGCGAGATTCGTATCATCGGAAAGGGCCTGCGTCCGCCTGAGTTGCGTCGCCCGAGCGTGCACTTCGGCGAGATCGAAGGCTCGGTGTTAATCAGTTCCGACGATTTCCTGGTGGCCCGAGTGCCCGAGGGAGCGGCTTCAGGGCCGGTCGTAGTGGGCACCAACGGGCACGTTAGCAATGCTCATTCCATTAAGGTTGCGGTCCCCGTTGCCGACAACCTTCATCCGGTTACCAATCCCGCGCTCGACCGCGAAGGCAACATCTACGTAACTTTCTCCGGATCGCGCGGGCAAAAAGTGCCGGTGTCGATCTTCAAGATCGACACGAACTACAACGTGAAGCCGTTTCTCAGCGACATGATGAACGCAACCTCGATTGCCTTCGACCGCGAAGGCCAGATGTACGTTTCTTCGCGCCATGACGAGGCCGTGTACAAGGTGGCGCCGAACGGTACCATGTCGTCCTACGCCGAAGGCATGGGGGTCGCGACCGGGATTGCCTTCGATGCCGCGGAGAATCTCTACGTGGGCGACCGCAGCGGAACCATTTTCAAGATCGCTCGCGACCGGCAGATTTTTGTGTTTGCGACGCTGGAGCCGAGCGTCTCCGCTTATCACATCGCCTTCGGTCCCCACGGCGATATGTTCGTCACCGGCCCCAGCACCTCCAGCTTCGACTCCGTCTACAAAGTCGACCCCCACGGAACCCTGTCCGTGTTCTACCGCGGTCTGGGGCGTCCGCAGGGCCTAGCTCTTGATGTCGAGGGCAATGTCTATGTCGCCGCCTCTCTCGCCGGCAAACGCGGCATCGTGAAGATCACTCCTCAAGGTAAGGCCAACCTCGAAGTTTCCGGCCAGGGCTTGGTCGGACTGGCGTTCGCTCCGGGCAAGTCGGCCATCCTCGCCACCAACGGCGCCGTGCACCACATTTCCTGGAATATTCAGGGACGGCCGCTGCTGCCGGAGTGATTGGATTTTGTAAATTGGTAATCGGGTAATTTTGTAATTTAAAATCCCGGCTGAAGGCAAAACCCGAAAAGGTTTTCAGATTACACAATTACAAAATTACAATATGAGTTTTGACCACCTCGTCGGCATCGATCTCGCCGCTACTCTTAGCCGCTGCCCGCTTTGGCCGCAGGCGCGTACGGATAGGGGAACAGCTTTTCTTCGGGCTTTCGCAGTTCCTGGATCCAGTCCTGAATTCCCTGTTGCGCGATCAGAGACAAAGGGTAGAACTCAAATCTAGACTTGGCATCACTGCTGTGGCGGACCGTCGCCAGCATCTCGATCGGAGCGTCTGGCAATGGCAACGCGATCACAACCGTTTCGCCCACCCGCGGCGCGCCACAGACCAGCGCCGACATTCCTCGCACACTGATATCGAGGCACATACCGCGAGTAACGAACGGTCCGAAGCGCAAGAAGCGCTGCAGCGTGACTGGGATGCTGGAAACATAGCGCGGTTCCCGCCGGCGGACGTGATACTCCCGAGAACGGGCCAGCGTCCCCCGGCTATCTACATACATATCGCTCTCCTTCAGGGCCACTACGATGGCAAGCCTCCGCCCCAACCCCACCCAGCCTGCAGGCTGGCGCGAATCACTCCCAGCAACTCCTCGTTGTCGGCCGGCTTCTGGAAGAAGGCGACGGCGCCCGATTCGAGGGTACGTTTTTCATTGGACTCGGGATCGCGAGCCGTAAGAACGATCACCGGAATGTCCGAAAGCGCCGGATACTGCTGCAGGTTTTTCAGCACGGCAAATCCGTCGCCCGCCGGCAGCCCGAGATCGAGAATGATCAGGTGGGGATGTTCCTTCTGAGCCATAGCGATGGCGGAATAACCGTCGCAAACATTCACGGTATCGAAGTTATTGGCCCGCAGACGCAAACTCAGGGCCTGTCTGAGATCGGGATCGTCATCCACGACCATAATCTTTGCTCGATTCATGGGCTGCCCCTCGCTGTAACTCTCAGTACGCATTTTTGTGGTTCTCCTTTTCGGTGAAGTGTTGTCCGCTCCAAAGACCCTGCTGAATGATTCCGGTGACATAATCGGCAACGCCCCAGACTTGTTGTTCCAAGGTCCTCGGGTCGGCGGCGGGCGGGCCGGGGATCATCTCGGCCGTCGCGCGCAAAGTGCCGCTCGCCTTCAACTGAGGCAGCGCGCCGACTTGGTCGCGGATCCGATCCATCATGATGCTGACCCTCTTCATGTCGGTGGAGGCGACCACGAAAAACGTTTCGACGGGGCCGCTGGTTCCCATGCGTGGAAGAACCAGATCCTTATCTACGTAGATGCACAGGCGCAGGCGCTCCAGACACCGCTGGCAGGATTCTTTCCAGCTTCCGCGTAGTGAATTGGACAGCGGGGTCAGCTCCACGCGCACCAGCACAATGTCCTCCCGCAAACGTCCCTGGTGAGTGATCACCGGAGCCAGGAGCTTGGCCAGGGAATAGAGCGGCAAGGTGAATGAGAACGTGCTGCCGCTTCCGGGTTGGCTTGCGACCCACATCCTCCCACCGTGGAGAGTGACGATTTCTTTGGCAATGTAGAGCCCCAGACCGAGGCCAGTCCGGTTACCGTCCACCGCGTTGGGGTCCTGGTAGAGACGTTCAAAAACCTGCGGAAGCGACTCTGGAGGGATGCCACGGCCGCTGTCGCTGACCGAGAGATAGACGGCAGTCGGATCGGTCTCCACCATCGAGGCTTTCACGATCACCGACCCATCGGGTGGGGTGAACTTGATTCCGTTGTCGATAAGGTTGACGAGGACTTCGAGAGCGCGGCCGGGATCCGCATAGACGAGGGGGATTGTCTGGTCCAACCCAACTTCGAGGCCGACGTGTTTTTCAGCGGCGCTGGGCCGCATCATCGCGACCGCCTGCTGAATCAGTTCGCCGATATCGATGCAGCGCGGTTCTATGCGCAGCTTGCCGCTATCGGCACGGGTGGCTTCGAGCAAGTCGCGGATCATGGCGTGCAACTGATTCACACTCTTGAGGACGGTCTTCAGGTGGTCAGTTTGGTCGGCCGCCATGGGACCAGCCAACCCGTCTAAAAGGAGCGTGACGTATTGGTGAATGCAGGTCAGCGGCGTGCGCAATTCGTGCGAAACGTGGGATAGAAACTGGTTCTTGAATTCAAGTTGCTGCTTGCGGGTGATATCCAGAGCGCGCAGCAGCCCCTGCCGTTCCACCGCATAGCGCATGGCGCGCTCCAGTTGTTTGCTGGTGACGTCGCCTTTGACCAGGTAGTCCTGAACGCCCAGGTGGACGGCTTTGATCGCCAGCGCCTCATCGTCCTGACCCGAAAGGATCACCACCGGCACGTTCGGCGCCTTCTGCATGATCCGGCGAAAGGTTTCTGCGCCGTGGCTGTCGGGAAGGTTCAGGTCGAGCAGTACCAGCGAGGGTGTTTCCGCGTCTAGACACGCGAGAGCGTCGGAGAGCCGGGGGACACAGTTGACATGGACCTCGGACTTACTTTCCACAAGGCGCAGGCGTACCAAGTCCGCGTCTCCGGGGTTGTCCTCAATCAGCAAAACGTGAGCAGGTTCGTGTTCCATTATTCTTATTTTTCCTTTCGTGGCAGGCTCGCGGAGCCGAACCAGAATTCTTCAATCGATTGCACCGCCAAGAAATAATCCTTCAGATTTCCGGGCTTGCTGACATAGCAGTTGCCGCCCAGGTCGTAACTGCGCGCTATATCCAACATCGAGCGCGAGGTACTAAACACCACGATCGGGATGGTGCGCAGATCCGTGTCGGCTTTGACCTCCGCCAACACCGCTCTGCCGTCTTTCTTCGGCAGATTCAGATCCAGGATCAGCAAGTCGGGACGAACCGCATTCGCATACTGGCCTGTGCGATGCAGAAATGCCATGGCCTCCTCGCCATCCGGTACATTGCTGATGCAGCTTTGATGCCTGCCCCCGGCCAACGCCTCCCGCGCAAGACCGACGTCGGCCGGGTTGTCATCCACGAGAAGGACCTGAGGCAAATGTTTCATCGCCCGGGCTCCCCCCTTCTCATCGTGACGACCGGTAGGCAAAGTGAACTTGAAAGCGGAACCGCAGCCATCCTCAAACCTCACCCATACCCTTTCACCGAAATGTTCGGTGAACGCTAGCAGATCGCCAGGCCGATGCCGTTGCGCCGCACACATCCCTGCATAGACATAGCTATCGGCACCCCCCAAACGGGCTTGAGACCCCAAAGACAACACATCTCTGGCAAGAGAAGAGATGGGGACCTTCTATTCGGCCATGTCCGTGTAGACGTACTTGGGAAAGCGCTGGAGCGACGCTGACGGGAAGGACGAACTCAGAACTGGCTTTGCGAAGCTGTCATCCTCCGATCGGTCGAGGAGCACACCCGGGCTCCGGCTTCGTCGCGGCGGGGGACGAAGCTCGAAATCGGCTGCACTTCGTGGAGGGGTTGCTACTTTCTGTACACGGTGGGCTGCGGACCCTTCTCGAGCGTCTCGCGGTCCCAGATCATGCCTTCGCGGGCGTAGTTCGCGAGCTCGAAATCCTGGGTGAGTTCGAGCGCATCGGTAGGACAAGCATCTTCGCACAGGCCGCAGAACATGCAGCGGCTCAGGTCGTAGGTAAAGTTGGTGAGCTCTTTGCGGCGGGTCTTTTCATTGCGCTCGCTGGTGACCACGATCAGGTTTTCCGGACAAGCCAGCGCGCACAGGTCACAGGAAATGCAGAGCGTCTCGTCCGTGTCTGGGTTGACGTTCAGCCGCGGCGCGCCTCGGTAGCGCTCGGCTACCTGCGGCCGCTCCAGCGGATACTGCTCGGTATAGATTTCCTTGGGATCCTGGTATCGGAACGTCACGCCAAGTCCCTGGACCAGGTCCACCAAAAACACTTTCCGGAATATCTCGGTGATTCCCATAACCCACATAGGATAACACTGACGGGAAACAGGCCGATACGAGATGTGTCACAGAAGATTGGAGACCGGGGAAGCGCCGAAAAACCATTCACCCGCTAGAATGGACTGGTCAGGCTGCAGGCCCAGACTCTCATCTGATAACTGGAAACCAAGAACTGAAAACTAGCTTTCTGGCAACCCGCCACTGGTAACGGACAATTGCTCTCCGCTGACGAACTTTCCTCTGACGAACTTTCTTCCGATGAACTTTGCATGGAAGAAGCCCTGCGCTGCGCCCAGCGCGCACTGGAGGCGGGCGAAGTGCCCGTAGGAGCCGTCGTTGTGTGCGCAGGGCGCGTGGTTGGACGAGGATGGAATCGCAACCTCACTGATTACGATCCAACCGCTCATGCTGAAATCGTGGCGCTGCGCGAGGCGGGACGAAACCTCGGTAATCACCGGCTGGGCGACTGCGAACTGTTTGCTACAATTGAGCCGTGCGCCATGTGCGCGGGAGCGGCAGTTCATGCCCGCATCCGCCGCCTGGTGTATGGTGCCGACGACCCGAAGGCAGGCGCCGTCCATTCGATTCTGCAGGTGGTGAATCACCCCAGCCTGAATCATCAGATGGAGATCCGGGGCGGGGTACTGGCCGGACGTTCGGCGGAGATGGTGCAAGAATTTTTTAGAAGGCGTCGTTAGGTTTTCGGGAACTGCACGGCTTCAGCCGTGCCGCTCGGGACCAGAAAAGACGCGGGCTTTAGCCCCTGAGGGTGCGTCCGCTTCTACTGACAACTGATTTTCCGGAGAGGTGCGTGAGCGGTTGAAACGATCCGCCTCGAAAGCGGACATACCTTAACGGGTATCGTGGGTTCAAATCCCACCCTCTCCGCCATACTTCCCATTTGCTAAGGAACTCTCGCTCTTGAACACTCCCCTCCAAACCCCGTTTGACAGTGTCGAGAATGCCCACCAATACGTGCGACTCTTGGTCGAGGCAATCGCTGAAGCCAAGGGCGAGATCGAAGCCGACCTCGGCGCAGCCGCGGCGGCCCGGTCGGAACGCCGGGTAGAAGCTCTGCGAATCGTGAAATTTAAGTTAGACAAGTTGGAACAACACCTGAAGACCAGCAGTCGGCTACTCAACGACCTGCGCACCTTGCGACGGCTTCTGTTGGACGAACGGCCCGAACCCACCGCGGCCAGCCCCGACCGGAATTCTGAGGAATAGATTCCGGCCGGTATTCGAGCGAGGTCGCGCGTTCCGGTTCACGCTCTCAATTTTTCGGCAAACTTTTTTTCCAACTTCGCCAGCTTCGGCGAGATCACGAACATGCAATAAGGCTGGCGCGAATTTTCGTTGTAGTAGTTCTGATGGTAGTTTTCGGCCACGTGGAATTCCTCGGCCGGCTCGACTGCGGTCACGATCGGTTCGGAGAATGCCTTGGCTGCCGTCAACTCCGCAATGGTATTCTCGGCGATCCTCTGCTGTTCCTCATCGTTGTAGAAAATCACCGAACGATACTGCTCGCCAGTGTCATTTCCCTGCCGATTTAGCGTGGTCGGATCGTGCACCGCGAAGAATACCTCCAGCAGTTCGCGATAGTTGATTTTGTCGGGATCGAAAGTGACGCGCACGACTTCCACATGCCCGGTGTCGCCGTTGCACACCTGGCGATAAGTCGCCTGGTCGGCGCGCCCGCCCATGTAGCCGGACTCGACGTGGGTGACGCCGGTGAGACGTTGAAAAACGGCTTCAATACACCAGAAGCATCCGCCGCCAAAAACTGCTATTTGCTCTTTTGCCATGCTCGTTAGATGTGCTGGCTAGCCGGAAGTTCCGCCTTCGTGTCAAGAAGAGCTCAACCACAGAGGTCACAGAGGTACACAGGGGAAGTCCTGCGAGAAAAGATCCTCTGTGTGCCCCTGTGACCCCTGTGGTAAACGACTTACCACTTACACAGACACAGTGAACGAAGTTTCCGTGCGTGTAACCGGCCGGTAGAGCGTGTCGCGCTCGATCGGTTCGCGCCCGGCTTCCTTGATCAAACGCACCAGGTCGTGCCGCCGCAGACCTTGGGGAGTAGTTGCGCCCGCATCGTGGTAGATCTTTTCCTCGACCACCGTGCCGTCAATATCGTCGGCTCCGAAGCGTAGAGAGATCTGCGCAATCTTCGGGGTCATCATCTGCCAGTAGGACTTGATGTGCGGGAAGTTATCGAGCACCAGGCGGCTGACGGCAATCTGCTTGATGTCGGTCATGCCCGTGGTCGTAAAAAGATGCTGTAGCGGCGTGTTCGCCGGATGAAAGGCGAGTGGAATAAACGTCTGGAAGCCGCCAGTCTCGTCCTGCAAGGCGCGCAGTTTGAGCAGGTGATCGACGCGGTCTTCGTCGTTTTCGATGTGGCCGTAGAGCATGGTGGCGTTCGATTTCAGCCCGATCTGGTGGGCGAGGCGCGCCGTATCGAGCCATTGATCGCCGTCAATCTTGTGATCGCAGATAATGTGCCGCACGCGGTCGGCAAAAATTTCAGCGCCTCCGCCGGGCAGCGAATCGACTCCCGCCTCTTTCATTTTTTCCAGCGTCTCGCGGATCGTCAGCTTCGACCGCTTCGCCAGGTACGCGACTTCCACCATGGTGAAAGCCTTCATGTGGACTTGCGGAAAACGCTCCTTCAATCCGGCAACCAGATCGAGAAAATATTGGAACGGCAAATCGGGATGCAGCCCCCCGACAATGTGAAACTCAGTGACGGCTTCGGTGTAACCGGAAGCGGCCGTCTGGAAGGCTTCTTCGAGCGCCATGGTATAGGCGCCGGGAGTATCTTTCTTGCGGCCAAAAGCGCACAAACGACACGCGGCCACGCAGACATTCGTCGGATTGATATGGCGGTTGACGTTGAAGTACGCCTTGTCGCCATGCATCCGCTCCCGAACCCAGTTGGCCAGCCACCCCACGGCCAGGATGTCGCCAGTCCCGTAAAGAACAAGCGCATCGCCCTCGTTCAGGCGTTCGCCGGCGAGGACTTTATCCTTGATCGGGGCGAGGCGCGAATCGTCGGTCTGGAATGGGTGCGAGGCAGGCATCGCTATTGATGATATCGCAGGGAGCGATGTGCGTCACCATAGCAGGAGAAAGTCGATGGTGGGTCGGTTCCGTGTAGCCGACTACTCAAGAACTGGCTGTGTCGTAACACAATTAGGTCTTGGCTGCGAGGCGAGCTGGGTCAGGGGTATCGCGAATGCGTCCGGCCTCCACATCGGCAAGTACCGCGCGGAGCCAGCGTAGATCGAGGCGGCACTGCTCCGCCATGTGCTGCATCAGGTGGCGGCTACCGGTGGGCAGCATCGTTACCCATTGCCGATGCAATTTCCGGATCTCCGCCAGCCGCGCATTCTGCCTGTTGATTTGGGTGCGCAGAGCCTCGGCGACCAGGTTGAGGTCGGCGAGATGCAAGAAGAGCATGGGGCCGTAAAGAGTCTCCCGAAGGTCGCCTTCGGCGGCAAATTGCGCGTGCAGTAGTTCACAAAAGCGGTCGCGTCCGCGCGGAGTGATGCGGTACACCGTACGCATGCCGCCCCGAGCCACGCGCTGGTGGGCGACCGCGGTTAACAGGCCATATTCGGCAAGCTGGCGCACGGCGTAGTAGAGCGTGCCGACATCTACATCGGTAAAACACTCGATCATGGCCTGGGTCAGACGCCGCTTGATCTCGTAGGGGTGAAAGTCGCCGCGGTGCAGAACGCCCAAAATATATAGTTCGGCTTTCATTGGTCTAATTGTACTATTATAATTATATTAAAGGACGGATGTGTGATGAAGCGTTCCATTCTCGCCTGCCTCGCAGGACTCCTCACGTGGGCTGTCGTCGTCACGGTGATCAACCGCGTACTTCGCCTGAGCCTGCCGAACTACACCGCTGCCGAGCACACGCTCCAGTTCACGCTGGGCATGAAGTGGGCACGCCTTTTGATGGCTATCGTGACCTCGCTGGTGGCTGGTGCCGTAACACGTTGGATATCCCCATCGAGCCGCTGGGCGCCGTTGATCGTCGGCAGCGTGGTGCTTGCAATGTTCGTGCCTGCGCACATCGCCCTTTGGAGCAAATTTCCCGTGTGGTATCACCTGACATTTCTCCTAACGATTATTCCAGCGGTGCTCGTGGGTGCGCTGCTGCCACCGCGCCGGAACAAGGACCTCAACGAGGTTTACTCCGGACCGAGATAAAGTTTCATCGCCGAGTACCAAGAATCGAGCCAGCTACTGCCGCGTCCTGTGGCTCGAGGGTACATTGGCCTGTCATCGCTAAACGACGAGATTCATTTCCCGTGTCAGTAGTGGCTTCTCTGATATGTTTGCCGGGTGCCCCACTCATCGCGTTCCCTGCGATGAGTGGGTGCCGCGAGCATCCCCGCAACCCAACCTTCCGATCTTTTTCATCACAAACCCGCTGTGCACACCATCACAGACATCCACCGCGCCGTGCGCGACAATCGTGATCTGTGTGCCCGCCTCCCAGGAGGCGCTTAAACACTGACCCCTTGCAGTCGCTCTTTGAAAACAATAATTGACGCAAGAGCGGCCATCCACCCGCTTCGGAAAACTGCGGATTTCCAAGGGAATTGAGCGGAGAGTCGAGCCAAGTCCTTATTCTTGAATATTTTGAAAGTAACTCCTTTAGGTTCAATACTTTGGCGCAAAATTGGGGGGGGGGGGGGGGGATAAAAAACCCCGACCGCCGAAGTTCAACCGTGCCTCAGCAGCAGATCTCCAGCAACAAAGAAAAAGAAAACCACCGAAATCACCCCGTTCATCGTGAAGAACGCCGCGTTCAGCTTGCTCAGGTCGTCGTGCCGAACCAGCGTGTGTTCGTAGAGCAAAAGCGCAGCGACGGCAATCACTCCCGCGACCGCCAGCTTACCTAGGCCGAAAGTAACAACCAGCGCAACCAGCAGCCCAAGCATCGCGATGTGAAACGAACGGGCGATGACGAGCGCATTCCTGATTCCGAGATGCCGCGGCACGGAGTGCAAATCATGACTGCGGTCGTATTCATGATCCTGACAGGCGTAGATCACGTCGAATCCGCCGACCCAAAATGTCACTGCGGCCGTGAGCAGCAGGATGCGCGGATCGAGCGAGCCGCGAACCGCGATCCAGGCGGCAGCTGGGGCAATGCCGAGGGCAAAGCCGAGAAACAGATGCGACCAGCGCGTGAATCGCTTGGCGTAGGAATATAGAAGTATCACCGCCAGCGCGACCGGCGAAAGCATCAGCGTCAAGCGGTTCAACTGGGAAGCGGCGAGAACAAAAATTCCGCAAGCCACCAGAACGAATGTGCTCACGAACCCGGGCGTCAACTGGCCGAGCGGCAGAGCGCGAATTGCAGTGCGCGGATTAGCTGCGTCAATTGAGGCATCGGCCAGTCGATTAAAGGCCATAGCGGCGGAGCGCGCCGAAACCATGGCGACGACGATCCACCCCAGTTGCCGCCACGCCGGCAAACCTCCAGCGGCCAGCATGGCTCCGCAGAGCGCGAACGGGAGCGCGAAGATCGAGTGCTCCCACTTGATCATCTCCAGCGTGATCTTCAGATTTCGGAGGAAACCCACGACTTAATTGTAAAGCAGCGAGCAGTGGATAGTGGTCAGTGGCCAGTGGTCAGTGGTCAGTGGTCAGAAAAGCGAGTGCGTTGAATGGCACGGCTTCACGGACAACTATCCACTATTCACTATCCACTGCTCCCTCCACCAGCGGCACAAACCGGCAACCTTCCAGAATGTTTACCTCGGGCTGTCCGCTGACTTTGCAGATCAATTGCAATTCCTGGCTGTAGGGCGGGCCGACCGGCACCATCATGCGTCCGCCTTCGCGCAACTGAGCGAACAGAGCTGGCGGCATCTCGAAAGTTGCGGCAGAAACAAGAATAGCGTCGAACGGCGCGTACTCTGTCCAACCCTGGCTGCCATCGCCGACTCTGATCTTCACATTGCGATATTCCAACCGCTGCAGCGTGCTTTCCGCCAAGGCCGCCAGTTGCGCGTGGCGCTCCACCGAATACACCTCGGCCGAAAGCAGCGAAAGCAACGCCGTCACGTAGCCGGAACCAGTGCCGACTTCGAGGACTCGATCAGAAGCCTGCAGCGCGAGGTGCTCGAGCATCGCGGCCACGATGTAGGGCTGCGAAATCGTCTGTTCGGCACCGATGGGCAGCGGGTGATCTTCGTAGGCGTCCTGCCGGTAAGGCTCCGGGACAAATTCGTGCCGCGGCACGTGGCGCATGGCGTCGAGCACGCGAAGGTCGCGGATTCCTCGCTCCGCGAGTTGCGCGCGAACCATTCTTTCGCGCTGCGCCCGGAAATGGTCGCGCTGAGAAGCGGAGTCCATGGGCTAATGTCTAAACCTTTCACCACAGAGGACACAGAGAAACACGAAGGAAATCAAGGCAGCCTTCCCCTGTGTCCCTCTGTGCTCCCTGTGGTAAAGCCTCGCTCGCGTGTAGCGTCCCCGAAAGTTCGCAGGAGCAATCCACACCGTTAGCCTGACTCGCAAACTTACGGAACGACGCGCTAGTACGGGCCGATGATTCCGCCAATGTTGCGCGCAGTGGGCGGCTCTGGCCGCGCCTTCTTTTCTTGCGCTTCGATCATATCGAGATATTTGTAGGCCGAGCCGGTATTGAAGAGCACCACCTTGTCTTCCTCGCGGAAGAATCCGCTGGCGCGCAGCTTCTGATAGGCAACGAGTGATGCGGCCCCTTCGGGGGCGGCAAATACGCCTTCCACGCTGGCCCAGTGTCGCGTGGCCGCGAGGATTTCCTCGTCGGTCGCAGCAACCGCGGCGCCCTGGCTTTTCTTGAGTATCTCGAGAATCAGGTAATCGCCATAAGCCTTGGGCACGCGCAGTCCGGAGGCAAAGGTCGCGGCGCCTGCCCACATTTCGGAAGCGCTCTTCCCCTCTTCCCACGCTTTCACGATCGGCGCGCAGCCAGCAGCCTGCACCGTGATCATTTTCGGGCGCTCGGAACCGATCCAGCCCAGCTCCTCCATCTCATCGAAGGCCTTCCACATGCCGATCATGCCCACGCCGCCGCCGGTCGGATAAATAATGCCTTGCGGCAGTTTCCAGTCCAGTTGTTCGGCAACCTCGTAGCCCATCGTCTTCTTACCTTCGACGCGGAACGGCTCTTTGAGGGTCGAGACATCGAACCATCCTTCGTCGTCCTTGCGTTCGGCAACCATGCGGCCACAGTCGCTGATCAAGCCGTCGACTAGAGTGACGTGCGCGCCGTAGTAATCGCATTCCATGCGATTCGCCAAGGGCACATCTTTCGGCATAAAAATATAGGCTTCGATGCCCGCCGCGGCCGCGTACGCAGCCAGCGCGCCCCCGGCGTTTCCAGCGGAAGGAGCGGCCAGTTTTTTCAGACCGTAATGTCTGGCCATGGTCACGGCAGCCGACATACCGCGCGCTTTGAACGATCCGGTTGGATTCAGGCCTTCGTCTTTGATGTAGACATTCGCATACTCGCGGCTGTGAAGCATGGGCGTGAATCCCTCGCCCAGCGTGACGGGCTTTTCATCTTTCGGAAGTTCGGGGAGAACCTCGGAGTAACGCCACATGCTGGCTACGCGCCCTGATAAATTTTCGGGACGCAACTTCCCTTTCAGGCTGGCAAGATCGTAGCGGACGTAAAGGACTCCGCCGTCTTTGGGGCAAATATTCTGCGGTCGGTCGGCGGAGAGATGCTCGCCGCAGCGGGTGCACTCAACGTAGGAAATTCGCATCGAGGGAAGGATAGCACTCTGGCAGTGAGACTCGTGTGGCTTACGAGGTAGTAGTTTTTGACGCTTCGATTGCCCACACCATACCGTCGCGCAGGAGAATCGCTACTATGTTCTCGGAAGTATAGGGCTCGCCGCGAATGGATTCCTGGTGCTCGTGTACGTAGATGACCCTGTCGCCATGGCTAACGGTAGGTGGACCCAAAGTCTTCAGCACTTCCGTTTCCGATATGCCGAGGCGGAGTGCGACAGGCAACTCTATCCCGCCGCTCGTATCTTGAAGCGTCCGACAGCGCTGATCGAGCACTGCACCGCCGGCAAGACGTTGCCACTGAAAGCTGCCGACCATACCCCCATCAATCTCACCGCTCTCCAACCACAACACCCAGCGCCCCTTGGGGTCCGTCCCACGAAAGCAGAGCCATTCAACATAATCACCCGCGTCACCTGAGTGCCCAATTGTGCCCCCAAGGCGTATTCTCACGTCATCCATTTTGGTCTTTTCAAAGTAGATAGGGACGTTTGATACCTGCAGTGACACCAACATCTCCTTGGAAACGGTCGCTTTGGGAAGTTCGGCAAAAAAAGTTCCAAGCCGGCGGCTGCCACGGCACCCGAGCGTCCTCGGACGAGGCTGAACGATTGGCTGTTTGGGTGAAGGCTGCGCAGGTCACGAAGAACAATACCGACATTCCGCGAAGGCGACTCATATCCGCCCCTGATTGTAGAACAACATCTGGGCTAACAAGCATCACCGTTTCAACGCCACCGGTGCTCCCTCACGTTGGCAGTCTTTTCAGCATCTCCTTCGCCCGCCGGAACCACGGTCTCTCGCGCCGCCGCAGGTAGCCGGGCATCGTCGGCTTCTTATCGAGCACTTTCTGCGCCCATTCGCGGGCTTCCGCGTTGCGGCCCTCGGAGGCCAGTAGATCCGCGAAATTCAAGTAAGTCTCCGACAACGTCGACGTGATGGTTACCTGGCGGAAGAGCTTCTCGGCTTTTTCTTTTTGTCCGGTCTGCGCGTAGGCGTGGGCTAGCAATGCGGCGGCGCGCTGGAAATCGTAGTCGGGGTCTTTCGCCACCACGCGCTCCAAGTCGGGCAACGCGGCTGCGGCATCGCCTAACTGGATGGCGCAAACGGCGCGGCGGTAAAACGGGTCGGGCGTATCGGCGCGGGCAGCGATGGCTTTGTCGAAGGCGGCTCGCGCCAACTGGAGCTTGCCGTCGTCCATGTAAAGGTCGCCGAGTTCTTCATAGTTCCCAGCCGACGGATTGTCGCGAATCGCAGCTTCCAGTTCGCCAATGCGCCTGCGGCGCGGAAAGACTTTGAAGGACTGGCCCAGCAGTCCAATGTCCGGAAGCGCCTCGACGAAAAGATAAACAATCGCGCCTAGCGGGCCGAGAAACAGGATGATAAAAATCCAATAGGTATCCGGCCGCCGCCGGATGAAGTGCACGATCGCCAGTCCTTGGAGCACGAAGCCCCACGGGTATAGAAGGTAGCTTAGAAATCCCATGTATGGTGCCTCAGCGAGAGATATCACACTTGGCGGAGTTGGCGAAAGTTACGCGAGCTGAGTTCGCCAACATGCTTTAGTGTAGAGAGTTCCCGGAGGCACAACGATGTCCTACTGTAAAGATGGACGACCAACCGATGAACAGCAGATTCTGGCCCTGCATGAAGCCGGAGATCGGGCGCCGATGAGTGCCGATCTCGCCGTGCTGGCGCAGATCTTTGCCGACGACTACTTGCAACGAGGCAGGCAAGGCTCTTACGAAGCAGGATGTGCTGAAGAATTTTCGAACGGGTGCGATTCGTTATCCGTCGATTGTTTCCACCGGACGGAAGATTCGCGTATTCGGCGACACTGCGGTCGTGCACGGCTCGGAATCCGACGAAGTCGAAGTCAACGGAAAGCGGCTCGCCGTGCGCTACGTTTACCTCGACGTGCTACGGAAATTCGACGGGGAGTGGAGGCTGGTGGCTTCGCAGTTGCCGCGGCCGATGGAAAAATGACGCCAAACGTGCCTATTTCCTCTGTGTGCCTCTGTGTCCCCTGTGGTTCAGAAGAAGTCTTTACCACAGAGGACACAGAGGCAGGGGAAAGCGAGCACCACTCTACTTTTCGGCAGGCCGCAGCCGGTTTTGCCAGTGCGACCAGAGGAACCAGACGATTCCGGCCAGCAGGAACGCGCCGATCACGGCGTCGAACTTATGGAAGTACTTGCCGAGCGAGCGCCAGTTCTCGCCGAGTTTCATGCCAAAGTAGGCCAACGCGAAACACCAGGGCCACGATCCGAGGAAGGTGTAGATGTGGAATTTGCCGCGCGGCATGCGGGCGACTCCCGCAGGCAGCGCAATGAACGTGCGGATCACTGGCAGCAAGCGCGCAATGAACACGGCCATGTCTCCCCAGCGCAGAAAGAATCGGTCGGCCCAGTCAAGTTCACGGCGGCCCATCAGGATCCAGCGTCCGTAACGCTCGACCAGCGGGCGCCCGCCGTAGCAGCCGATTTCGTAGGCGACAAGCGAGCCTAGATTGCATCCGATCGCGCCGGCCGTTGCCGCCCAAACCAGCTTCATCGTGCCGGTATAGACCAGGTAGCCGGCGAACGGCATGATCAGTTCGGAAGGCAGCGGAATGCACGCGGACTCAATCGCCATGAGCAGCGCAATACCGGCATAGCCGGTCGCCGCCACGAGGGAATTAACGAAGATGAAAAGTACGGTTAGGATTTTCTCGGTCATGCGATCAGAATTGCGGACTGGCGAACTGCAGATCCCTCGCTACCCCACCCCAACAGGCCAAAACCGGGCCTGCCGGAGACCCCGGCTCGCTCGGGATGACAAGTGAGGAGGGGGGAGTCCATCAACAAGAGTCAGAACGCCCCTTCCTGGGTGAAGCTGAAGCCGGGCAAGGATACGCCATCCGCCGATTTGACGACCTTTACCTTCACGACAGGCGCGTCGGGCGCGGTGACCTCGGCGGGCCGCAATACCGCGTATTGCGTGAAAACTTCGCTGTATACCTTGGTGACGAGGTGATCCTGGCCGGTTGCGTCCTGGCGCCAGACTTGTCCGAGTTTGATGCTCTTCACGGCCACAAGTTTTTCCGTCACTTCTCAGAGTACTCACCCGGACGCCAACCCGTCAATCGTAGCGGAGTTATCTTTGGTGATGGGGGGCACCGCAAGCCGGAGGTTTTGTTACCATGAACCACTGCTCAGGAGGAAACCGATGCCCCGCGGAAATATGCCGCGTCAACCCAGTCGCAGCGGACGACAGGAAGGTGCGCGCCGGGCGCAGGGTGCGCTATTGAAGGGTGCACCACCATGGAAAGGTGCACCAGTGAAGAATGCCGTTGCGCGTTCCACCGCCGGCCGAGCGCCGCTTAACGCCGGAAAAGCGCCGAAGGCTGCTGTTCTGAAAAAGAAATCTGTATCTGAGGCGGCAGACGCGGCAAGCCGCGTCTCTACTTATGATCCTTTGGCCCCAGAGCGTGTCCGTCAGATTGTCGCGGGGCTTGACCGGCTTTATCCCGGAGCGACCTGTGCTCTCACCCACCGCAGCCCATGGGAATTGCTGGTGGCGACGATTCTTTCCGCCCAGTGTACCGACGTGCGGGTGAACATGGTCACGCCCGTGCTATTTGAGAAGTATCCGGCCGTCCAGGATTTCGCGGCGCTCGAACCGGAACAGTTGGAGCCGGATATCCGATCGACCGGCTTCTTCCGCAACAAGTCGAAGTCGGTGGTGGGCGCGGCGCGGAAGGTGGCCGCAGACTTTGGCGGGAACGTGCCGCAAACGATGGAGGAGTTGCTGAGCCTCCCCGGAGTGGCTCGCAAAACAGCGAACGTCGTGCTTGGAACTTGGTTCAAGAAGAATGAAGGGGTGGTCGTAGATACGCACGTGACGCGAATTTCACGGCGCCTGGAGCTGACGAAGCAGGAAGACGCGAGAAAGATTGAAGAGGATTTGATGCAGATCATCCCTCGCGAGCGGTGGACGGACTTTTCTCACGAGGTGATCTGGCACGGGCGGAAACGCTGCGTGGCACGCGGTCCGAAGTGTGCCGATTGCGCTCTGGAGAAGCTGTGTCACGCCGCCGACAAGACGTGGTCCACGGTTGAGATTCACCAGGACGCGCGGCCTTAGCTGCCGGTGTACGACAGTTCGACGACGGTGCAATCGTCGTTGAGCGGCGTGCCTCCGCAAAAATCCGCGACTGCGGCGAAGACGTCCTCCATTGAAGCGCTCTTCCCGGCGACATGTTCGAGGCGTTCGTTGTCAAACATATCTCCGCGGGCGTTCTCGGCTTCGGTGACGCCATCGGTGACGAGGATCAGTCGGTCCCCCGGTCTCATCTGGCAGCGGTCGCTCGAGTAAGTCGCATCCGCGAGCAGGCCTACGGGCAGGTTGCCGTGGGATGGCCGGAGCACTTCGTTGCCACAGATCCACACCGGCGGAACATGCCCGCAATTGACGTATTCGAGATCACCATCGTTGCGCAGGCGCGTGATGATCATGGTCGCGTATTTCTCACCGATGTGTTTGTAGGTGAAGAAGCGATTGACCGCGTCGACGATCTCCACGAGTGGCATGCCTGAAATGAGTTGAGAGTAGACCATTCCCTGAAGAATGGAAGCCAGCAGAGCGGCCGAGACTCCTTTGCCGCTGACATCGGCGAGAACGACGGCCAAACCCTGGGGCGTGTTCACGGCCTCGAAAAAATCGCCTCCGATTTCTTTACAAGACATATTGCGTCCGTTCACCCGAGCAAAAGGAACTTCGGGCAGAGTTACCGCTAACAGACGCTGTTGAATGGACGCTGCGATCGACAGTTCCTGCTGGTAACGCCGCCCGGCTTCTTCGGCCTGCACCAGGCGCGCGTTCTCGATCAACTGAGCAGCTTCAGTCGCGATCGCCCGCAGAATATCGTGGCTGACGCTGGTGACATCGCGCGAGGCAAAGCGCGAGTCGACGTAGAGCGCCCCCATCACTTCCCCACCGGCTGGCTGCTCGGCACGGATGGTTTGCACCAACGGCTTGCGCAGCGGCATACAGATCACCGTTCGCAGGTCGAAGGCGACGATGCTTTGCCGCTCCTTCACATCGAGCATCTGACTGGTGTCCGTGACCAGGTATTCGGAGTTAGAAGTCAACGCACCGTCAAGCACCGAACGAGAAATTGTTTTGTCGTCGAGCAGCGGCTCGCCCTTCGAGTTACGCCCGGCGGCGAGCGTCAGGGTCCCGTCGATATCGCGAAGGAAGATGTAGCCACGTTCGGCGCGGGTCAGTTTTAGCGTGGCCTCAAGCAGCGTAACCAGGATTTCATCGAGCACGCCGATGGTGTTCAGCTTGCGCGCCGCTTCCATGAACAGCGTGAGTTTCTCGAGGTCGCTGGCCTCCGGGGCGATCTGGATGCCCGAGATCTGGCTCAGAAACTCCCGCGCCGTGTTCGAGGTCGTGTGCAGCGGGTGGAAGACCAGGTAGGCAACATCGCGCGCGCCAAATTCCAGACGGTCGTTGCGTTGCAGCTTGCGGCGGTCCACCTTCTCGCCATTAACGAAGGTACCGTGTTTGCTGCCCAGGTCTACGACAAAAAACTCGCCGTTTTCTGAAACGATCGAAGCATGCTCGCGAGACACGCGGGGGTCGGCGATCACCAGGTCGCGATCCACCTTGCGGCCCACGGTGTAAGGGGTGTGATTCAGCGACAGCGTCTGCTGATCACTCCCCGATACAAAGATCGCGATGGGAAAGATGCTGGATATGCCCGAATGCGACGTAGCCGACATATACCCTGGACTCTCCTGCGGCCATCGTGCCAGCAAAAGACGCCAGCACCTGACACGGGCCCCCAAGCATTCTACGACGGGCCCGGCCCGTCCGGCGCAGCAAAAGTCCTCTGATAATAATGGACCAGCATCAGGGCAGCCACTCCCACGGGGATCTGCGGCACCGTCCAAAGCGGGACTGCCCAGGCTCGCTCGACAGTTTCCTGCGGCAAAACGAAGGAAAGACCCGCCAGTGCTGTGCTCGAGAGCCAAGGCCAGGCCACTGATACCGCAACAATGATCAGAAGAGCGCGGCTGATGAAGTTCCCTTCCCAGATCGTTCTTCGGTCTCGGGCGAGCAGAAGGATGGCGGGAAGCAGCAGCACCTGATTGTAGAGAGCAAATTTGGGCACGGTGAGTACGGTTAGCGACATTACCAGACAGGTGCATGCCTGGAATACGGCCGTATTTTCCGACGGTTTGAGCCACTTGAAGCAAAGCAGCGCGGTCATTGCCGCAAACAACACTTCTACAAGTCTGCCCCAAGGGTAGGGGAGGATTGCCTCCAGCATTGGGATGGCCTGCGCATATTGCCGGTACGCGCCAGCCGCGTGCCAAAAGCGCCCAATCCAGTGCGGCAGAAGCCACTCCGAAGCGGCGCAGAGAACCGCCGTGCCGATCAAGAATGAAGCCGCCCAGCGATAGCGGCGCTTCAGGTCGCCGAGGCTCCACAGGGCGAGCCACAGCAGCAAAGGCAGCAGGAGTTGAGGTTTGATGGTCGCCAGGGACAGCAGAACACCGGCGGCAATCGGACGGCCCGCAACCAGCAGCGCCATCGCCGCGGCGCACATGGCGGCTACGAGCACAGTTAGTTGCTGAAGTTTGAGTCCTTGCAACACGGGCAGGCTGCTCAGGGTCAAGGCCAGCATGGCGGCCTGAACCGAAGGATCGACCGTCCAACCCAACAAGCGAAGCCAGAGAAAAACGCTGGCCGCCGTTATGCCAACCAGAATCCAGAAGAATGCTCTTTGGACAATTCCAAAACCAAGACGGACGGTAGGCGCCAAATAAAAAACGACGTACACCGGATAAGCGAAAGCTTGCTCGTCTATTGAGTCCGCGGGGCGCGAAGAATCGAGCGGGCGGCCGTAGTATCCGGCTTGAATTTCGCGTGTGACCTCGGCGCTATAAGGATCTCGGCCATGGAGGAGCAGTTCCCTCGCGCCCAGCCAGCGCGGATAGAGATCGGAGAGATTTCCGCGTGGAGTGCCATGCGCGGCGGCGTCGGAGATCTGGTGCGGGATCAGCACACGGTTGGCATAAGTCCACGTGCCGACAGCACAGAGGATCGCCAGCAAAGGCCAAAGCCAGCTGCGCAGTCTCGGGGTCTCAGCCATGGTTCAAATGGAATGCCTATTCTACCCATATTCTGTTCTCTTCACGCGAAACGCTCCGCATCCAAGCGGCAACGATGCAAAAGTGGCGAGCATTACCGACAATGACGCGAATGCTTCAATCGCTGCGCGAACCTCAGATTACATTCGCAGCTATCCAGCTGTTCGGATTGCTCGGGTTGACGGCGCGCAATGCGACCGATCCCGATCTATGGTGGCACCTGCGGTGATCGCTATGGCAATCCCCGCGACCAAAATGCCCCCGATTATATCGACAAGGTAGTGCCACTCCAGCAGAAGGATAGAGACAATCAAAAGAGCGTCATATGCGCACAGGGCAAGCAACATTCGCTTCCAGCGGCGCAAGAACCATGCCACGATGACGGGCTGCGCAATATGCATGCAGGGAAAGGCTATGAAGTAGTCGGTGGAAATGCGATGGATCGGAACATGATTCCAAAGCGCTAGCGCATCCCTGATCAGGAATTCTTGGATGGAGTAGGTCACCAAAGTGCTGGGAAGCCGCGAGAAATGCCCAGGGCACAAATAATACGGACCCTGGCTCGGCCATAGATAAAATAGCCCGAGGGCAAGATAGTACGCCGTGAGAATCGTGCCCACGAACTGAAGGCCATGGTTCTTCCCGTCATACAGAGTAACGAGAATAATGGCCGCCCCAATCTGGGAAAACATGCCGAAGTAGATGAATTCCAGGAACTGAAAAAAGGGAAGCGGAAAGGTTCGAACCGCCCAGTGCGACAGATCGGAAACGGACCATCCGTGGAGAATCCACCTGTCCATCGCATTGAACGTCGCGTCATAAGCGAAGCCGAAATGAACCGAGACGATGATGACGTTGTAAGCGGACACCAGCAGAAAACCGGCAACCAGATAAAGGGCGGGCAACAGAATCGCACCAGCGGCTTGACGCGGTTTGTGGGGCTCCCGCTCGCAGAATTCAAGTATGGCAATGGCATTGACGGTCAGGACCACCGCTGTGAGCCAGGTAAGTGCCCAGCCCAGAACGGCGAGGTATAGCAGTAGGAGAACGATACGAAGCGGTTCGCGTTTGTAACGTTCGATAAGAGGTCTCAGTACCGCCTGCCATGGCAGGCCGATCAGGCACAACAGAGCTGCAACGAATACGGACTGCGCCGCCAGTAGCCAGTACGCGGTGCCCAACGTTTTCCAATCGAACCTAGCCGGAAGGTGCAGCCCTCGCAAAATAGGGACGAGGGCTATGCTCAGGAGCAAGCCGATCCAGTAATCCCAATAGCGCGGCTTCATTGAGTCCTATCCGAACCCCCGCCGAAAAGCGCCGTAAGAGAGCACGCCAGCGCCGAACCGCGAGGAGTGTCGATTGCCACATGACCAATCGCCACCCAGAGGAGTGCCGTCGCCAACAACCAGTTGCACAGTCTAGGGGTGATAGGCATGGCTCGAATGGAACACCTATTCTATCCACATTCTGTTCTCTTCATGCGCCGTGAAACGCATGCGTGCAATCTATAATCGCGACGGATCACAATCTCTCCCGAAGATGCAACGAATCCTCCGCACGCTGCAGAGCACACACATCATATTCGCAGCGATCCTGTTGTTCGGATTGCTGGCGATGACGGCGCGCAACGCGGTCGATCCCGATCTCCGGTGGCATCTGCGCACCGGGCAGTGGATCGTGGAAACCGGCCACGTGCCCCACTCCGACCCTTTTTCCTTTATTCGCCCCGGGCACGCCTGGCTGTCGCATGAGTGGTTGTCGGAGGTCTTGTTCTACGAACTCTGGAAACACAGTGGCGCCTCTGGCGGGACATGCTACGATGACATTCGTCGCAATTTCTCCCGGGGAGGATTTTGATTCATGCGTTTCCAGTGCCTCGTGTGTCTCCTGCTCGCCGGCTTGGCCTACGGACAAGCTGCGCCACCGGCTACACCTCCCGCCGCCGGAGCAAAGGCGGAACAAAGCGCTTCCGCCGCGACCGACAAGGCCCCCGAAATAAACGTTGGGCCCGACGATCCCGTGATCACGCTGAAGGGTTTCTGTGCCGATTCCACCCAACAGGGCGATGCCTGCAAAACCGTGATCAGCCGCGCACAGTTTGAGAAGCTCGCCGAAGCGCTGCAGCCGGGAATGTCGCCGGCCATTCGTCGCCAACTCGCAACCGCCTATTCGCGCATGCTGAGGATGTCCACCGCGGCGGAAAAACGCGGCCTCGGCAAAGGGCCCTCGTTCGAAGAGAAAATGTACTTTGCGCGCATGCAAATTCTTTCCCAGGAACTGGGCCGCGCGCTCCAGGAAGATTCCGGTAAGGTTACCGACGGCGATATCGAGGACTATTACAAGAAGAACGAAACCTCCTACGAGCAAGCCACCTTTGCACGGATTTTTGTTCCCCGCACAAAACAAATCAAACCTTCCGTCGCGACTCCGAAGCCCGGTGCAAAAGCTGGAGAGAAACCCACTGAAACGCAGCCGCCGACGGAGGCGCAACAAAAAGCTGCTGAAGAGGCGATGAAGAAGGTCGCCGCCAATCTCCGTGCCCGCGCCGCTAAGGGTGAAGACCCCGACAAGCTGCAAAAAGAGGCCTTCGCCGACGCCGGAATTCCGGGCAATTCCACCACCACGAAGATGGAGAAAGCGCGCCGCACCACGCTGCCTGTAAACCATCAGGCGGTCATGGACCTGAAGCCCGGCGAAGTGTCCGAAGTGATCTCCGATCCCAACGGCCCTCACTACATCTACAAGCTTGTCAGCAAGGAGACCTTATCGCTGGATACGGTGAAACCGGAGATCCGCAAAATAATTTCCAGCCAGCGCTATCGTGATAGCATGCAAGGTTTTCAGGGCAATGTTGACCTGAACGATGCCTACTTCGGCCCGACCCGAAATCCTGCCATGCCGCCACCTCCCAGGGGAGCAAGACCGTCTGACCAACCGGCCGAAGACCCCGACTAAGAAGACCCCGACTAAATGGATACGGCAAACCCAACCATCATCGTCACCGGCGCTTCGGGCAATCTTGGGCAGCGACTCCTGCCGCAGCTCTCCGATTACAAGGTGGTGGGCATCGATGTCACGCCCCCCATTCATTCCCCGGTTGACCGCTTTGTAGCGCTCGACCTGGGAAGAGAAGAATCCACCCGCGAGTTGCTCCTGCTGCTGCGCGAGTTGCAGCCTGCGTCCGTTGTGCACCTGGCGTTTGTGATCGATCCCCAGCGCTCAGGGGTTCTGGACGTCGACCGGATGTGGCGCATCAATGTGGCCGGCACAGCCCGGGTGATGGAAGCCATTGCCGAAGCCAACCGGAATATCGAAACCACCATTCGGCAGTTCATTTTTCCCAGCAGCGTATCGGCGTATGGCTCCGATCTGCCCGCACCCGTCGCGGAAGACTCGCCGCTCGGCGCTCACACGCTGCCTTACGCGATCCACAAAAAAGAAAGTGATCTCGTCGTGCAGCAGCGCGCGCCTTCCCTGCGCGGGTGCGGGGTATTCATCCTGCGTCCCCACATTTTTGCGGGCGCCACCGTCGAAAATTACCTGATGGGATCTTTCCGCGGAACTCCCAACGGGAAGGGGCCACGAGCCGCGCGCATGCGCCAGTCGGCGAAACGCCTGCCCTGCATGCTGCCCTACGGCCAGAAGTATCTGGATAACAAAATCCAGTTCGTCCACGTCGACGACATGGCCCGGCTGATCGCGTGGATCCTGAAGCGGGAACCGGAAGCGCAGCGCCTGACCATCCTGAACGTCGCCGGACGCGGCGACCCTTTGACCTTCGCGCAGTGTATCGAAATGGCGCACGCCAAATTGCTGCGAGTCCCCGGACGATGGGCCATGCGCCGCGTTCTGCAGTTCTTGTGGGACTGGAACATCTCGGCGATTCCGCCGGACGCAACGCCTTACATGACCGGCCAGTACATCATGAACACCGACCGGCTGAAGAAATTTCTCGGCGGCGACTACGAGCGAGTGATTGAGAAAACGAATTTCGAAGCGTTCGCGGATTCGTTCATAAAAACTAGCACTGCGACCGCGTGACAATTCATACGGTGGAGGAACGGGCGTCTCGCCCGTTCAGCCGGGCGGGGACGCCCGGCTCTCCACGGCAAGCTTCACCGCCGAGACGCAAAGTACGCCGAGGGAATTTCGAGAACAAGTCCTCGATTCCTCTGTGTCCTCAGTGACCTCTGTGGTTTAAGATCTTGACCTTCTCTGCGACCTCGGCGATCTCTGCGGTTAAACGCTCTGACTCTCTTTTACTCCCCGGTACAGCCCCGCGACGCCAAACGTGTACGGAGTCCAGGAAGCCTCGCGAAACCCCGCCTGACGCATGCGCCCGAGCATTTCATCCGGCGCTGGAAAGCGCTCGACCGACGCCGGTAAATACGCGTATGGACCTCGCACTCCCGAAAGCACCGTCCCAACCGCCGGAAGAACTTTCTTGAAGTAGACGCGATAGCATTGTCCAATCAAGCCGTCCGGCTCTCCGAAATCCAGGATGCCGCATTCTCCACCGAGAGCGAGCACGCGCGCAATTTCACGCAATCCCGCGTCGTAGTCAGCCAGGTTTCGAAACCCGAATGCCGATGTCACCAGATTGAAATGGCCATCGGGAAACGGCAGCCGAAGCGCGTCCGCTTCGATCCAGCGCAGCGTCGTGCCTTTTCCCTTCGCCGCTGCGCGCTGCAGCATGGCGTGAGAAAAATCCGCACCTAGAATCTGCGCAGCTCCCGAGCGCGCGCGCCTGCGCAAAGCGAACGTCATGTCTCCAGTGCCGCAACAAAGATCCAGCACGCGCGCATCGGGACGCTTCAGAATGGCATCGAACTTCCGCGCCGCGCGCCACCACCACAACCGGTCAATGTTGAACGAAAGAACGTGATTCAGCAGGTCGTAGCGCGGCGCAATCGAGGTGAACATCTCCCGGACCGCCTGCGCCGCCGATTCGCGGTCTTGCACACCTGCGGGAGCCGCGCCTACGATCCGCTCATTTATCTCTTGATTCATATGATTGTTGCTGGTGGAGAGCCGGGCGTCCCCGCCCGGCCGCCATACGGCTGGACGGGCGGGGACGCCCGTCGCTCCACCGTATGTCACGGTACTAATTCCGCGCCAGTTTCCGAACCTCGTCGACCGCGGAGCGGACGATTGTTTCCGGCACGTCGCTCGTGATCTCAACCTTGCCGATCTCTCGCGGCAGAATAAAGTGCACTACTCCCTGCCGCGTCTTCTTGTCGGAACGCAACCGCTTCAGGATGCTCGCGGTCTGCAACTCCATGCGTGGCAGCCTGCCAAAGCCAATAACCGAGCTCGTAATGCGTCCCGCCGTCACACTATCCAGTTTGCCCGTGGAGAGCGCGATGTGCGTAGCCGCGATCATGCCCCACGCCACTGCCTCTCCGTGGAGCAACTCCGCATAGCGGGTCTCGGCCTCAAGCGCGTGTCCTATCGTGTGGCCGAGGTTGAGCACTTGCCGCAAACCGCCTTCGCGCTCGTCGGCACTCACCACCGACGCCTTCAAGCGCACCGAATCCGCAATCACTTTCTCAACCACCACCGGGTCGCGATCCAGAATCTCGCGGCGCCGGTCTTCGAACAGCCGGAACAGTCCCGGATCTCCGATAATGCCGCACTTCAGCGACTCGTACAGGCCGGCGCGGTATTCACGCGAAGGCAGCGTCTCCAGAACGGACGGGTCGACCAGCACCGCGCGCGGCTGGTGGAAGGTCCCGAGCAGATTCTTCCCCGACACCAGGTTGACCCCCGTCTTCCCCCCGATCGCCGCATCCACCTGCGCCAATACGGTCGTCGGCACCTGGATGACATCCACGCCTCTCATATAGATCGAGGCCAGGAACCCGGTCACGTCGCCGACTACGCCGCCGCCGAGCGCAATCAGCGTTACGCTGCGATCTGCGCCCTGCTTTACGAGCTTCTCCGCCAGCTTCTCCAGCGTCGTAAGACGTTTCGAGCGCTCGCCATCGGGCATTTCGAGTAGGCCTGCTTCGATTCCCGAGGCCGACAGCGATTTCAGCAGGACTTTTGCCCAGCGTCGACGTACGGGCGGGACGGTGACCACAAACGCTCGGCGGTTTTCAACAATCTTGCCGAGGCATTCTCCGGCGCGGGCAAGCAGGCCGCTTCCGATGAGCACTTCATAGGAGCGCGACGGCGTGGCGACTGGAATGCTAATCATGAACATTCATCATAGCGTATGGGCGCTCTGCGTCCTCTGCGGTTGAAGGTCTTAACGTTGCGAGCTGCGAACTTCGCGCTGCGAACGGCCGTCGCGGGTTACTCGGCCGCGCTCTTTTGGGGATTCAGCAGCGAGGCGAGGATGGACGCTCCCAAAACAAACAACACGATCGTCAGGGCCCACCCGGTTGGAATGTACACGTAGTGCGACCCCAGCATTTTGAGCCCGATAAAAATCAGTACCACCGACAGTCCGTAATGAAGGTAGTGAAACAGGTCCATCATTCCCGCCAGCGCAAAGTACATCGAGCGCAGGCCAAGAATGGCGAATACATTCGACGTATACACAATAAAGGCGTTCAGCGTGATAGCGAGCACCGCCGGGATCGAATCCACCGCAAAAAGAATGTCGCTGGTCTCAACAACCAGGAGCACCAGCAGCAGCGGAGTAGCGTAAAGTCCGTCCCTTCGCGTAAAGAACTGCCCACCCGCATATTCTTTCGTCACTGGGAAAGCTCGGCGGAAGAGGCGTAGAACAGGGTTTTTCTCGGGATGGATTTCCGTTTCGCCCTGCCGTAGCAGCTTGAGTCCCGAATAGATGAGCAAAGTGCCGAACGCGTAGATGATCCAACCGAAGCGGCGGATCAGGCCCACTCCCGCCAAAATGAACGCACCCCGCATAAGGAGAGCCCCGAGAATTCCCCAGAACAACACCTTGTGCTGGTACTCGTCGGGTGCCTTGAAATAACGGAAGATGACCAGAAACACGAATAGGTTGTCGACGCTGAGCGACAGTTCAATTACATAGCCGGTCACGAACTGGAGCGCCTGGGCCCGCCCGTGCCAGAACAACACCAGGACCGCAAACGCGGCCGCCAGCGCGATCCAGACTCCCGACCAGGCAAGCGCTTCGCGAAAACTGACGCGGTGGGAACGGCGATTCAGCACGCCCAGGTCGAGCGCCAGCATCGCCACCACAAACAGGTTGAAAAGAATCCAGAAGACGAGCACAGGGAATCTTACGATGTCATGTGTCAGATGTCAGGTCTCAGGTCTTAGGTGTCAGGAAAACCAAAGCCATCGGCAGCGAACCCACAGCCAGGAGAGACGGCAGGTTTTCCTAAGACCTGAGACCTGACATCTGAGACCTGCTGTTCTACGCCGGCGTCAACCCATACTTTTCTTGCAAACGCCGCTCCATGGTGCGGAAGATCAGGCCGTCCACCATGTAGCCGAGAATAACAATCAGGATCATCACCGCCATGACCTGACTCATATCGCTCAGGTCGCGACCCATCATCAGCAATTGGCCCAGTCCGAGACTGAGAAAAATCATTTCGGCTTGAATCAGCGAGCGCCATGCGAACGCCCACCCTTGCTTCATCCCATTCACGATAAACGGCAAGCTCGCCGGCAACAGCACGGACCAGAAAAGGCGGAAACCGCTTGCTCCCAGGTTGCGCCCAGCCATGCCGTAGATCTTTGGCATCTGCTTGCGGCCATCCTCCATGGCGATGGTCACGGAAAGCAGCGAGCCCATCAGCACGACAAACAGAATCGCTTTTTCCGTCAGTCCAAACCAAAGCACAGCCAGCGGAATCCAGCAGATGCTTGGCAGAGATTGCAAACTCACCAGCAAACCGCCCAAAGTTTCTTCCAGGAACTTGTTGCTCGACACAGCCAGGCCCAGGATCATTCCGAGCACGACCGACAAGCTGTAGCCGATGAGCATGCGCTTCATAGTGACGGCGATGCCAATCCAGAAGCTGTGGTCGGCAAAGCCGTCCCACAAAGCGTGTCCAACTCCCCATGGCGGAGGAAAAAGGTACGGCGGCCAGATACGCAGTTTCGCTAAAAGGACCCAGACGCCGAGAAGCGCGGAATAGAAGATTACCTGCTTAGCGAGCTTTTTCATCGGCGTACTCCTCTTCCAGGGACTTGTTGATCTCGTCGCGCAGGCAATCCAGAATGTCCCCCGCCGTGCGCGCAACATCGGTTTGTTCCATGTGACGTGGCCGCGGCAGGTTCACCGAAAATTCCTCCTTCACCCGACCCGGACGAAACGTCATCAACGCCACGCGATCTCCCAGCCTTACCGCCTCGCGCACATTGTGGGTCACGAAAATGATGGTGCGGCCGGTTTCGGCCCAGATGCGCTCCAACTCGTCGTGCAGCAGATCGCGAGTCTGGGCGTCCAGCGCCGCGAACGGCTCGTCCATCAGCAGGACGTCGGGCTCGGTGGCCAGTGCGCGCGCCAATGCCACTCGTTGCCGCATGCCGCCCGAGAGTTGATGGATGTAGCTGTCCCTGAACTTGGAAAGATGGACAAGACGCAAATAGTACTGCACCTTCTCCTCGCGCTCGGCTTTGCCGACATTCTTCATCTTCATGCCGAACTCGACGTTCCCGCCCACCGTCAGCCAGGGAAACAGGCCGAGTTCCTGGAAGATCAGGATGCGATCGGTCCCCGGCCCGCTCACCGGCGTGCCATCCACCAGAACCTTTCCCGAGGTCTGCGGCTGCAGACCGGCGATCAAGTGCAACAGCGTGGACTTGCCACATCCCGAGGGACCGACGATGCAAAGAAACTCTCCCGGCTTCACTTCAAGATTGATTTTGTCGAGCGCCAGCAAACTCTCCCCCGAAGTCGTTTTGTAGCTCAGCGAGATTGCATCCAGCGCGACTTTCGGGACCACCACTTCGGCGAGCAGACGCCCCGGAAACGTGGTTACCGAGGAAGCCGGTTTCCCGTGAAACACATTCGCGCGCACTCCGGTGCGAGGGCCAACTGGGACTGCCGCGGGATACGCATTGTGAGGACTCGTGCTCATTGGATTGCCTTTTTCCCTTCTTCTGCTAAGACCTGGTTCAAGAGCGAAAGATCGTACAGACTCGACAGATCCGGCATCTGACGCCCAAGAAAACCCGCGTCAAATGCGGACTTGGCGGCATTCATCAACGACCCGCGCAGCGGGTCATACGTCGCCGTCATGCGTCCAAAAGCTTCCTCCAGCACGGCGTCGGGCAGCGCTTTCCCCGTCTCTTTCGCGATCTGCTGGTTGAGAAGTTTTTTTGCCTCGGGCAAATGCCCGTTGATCCAGTCCGTCAATTCCACGTGCGCGCGGATCCAGTTCTTCGCCAGATCGGGATGTTCCTTCAGAAATTGCGTCCGCACGATCAGATGAGCGGTAATAAACTCACCGTTCGGCCAGAGCGTCCTCTCGTCCAGGAACAAGCGGCCGTTCCCTTCCTTGACCAACCGCGTCGCCCAGGGCTCGGGCGCCCACGCGCCATCCAACTCTTTCTTGAGAAACAGCGTCAACTGGTCGGGATTCGCCAGCGGAATTACCTGCACGTCCCCGCCCTTGTCCGTGGATTTCATGCCGTGCGCTTTCAACCACGCGCGCAGCGCCACGTCCTGCGTGTTGCCCATCTGCGGAGAAGCGATTTTCTTGCCGTGAAAATCTTCCGGCTTCTGAATGCCGGAATCGCTGCGCACCACCAGCGCCGCTCCGCCACTGGTCGCACCCGCCACAATCCGCAGTGCTTCTCCATTGGAGCGAACGTAACCGGAGATGGCCGGGTTCGGGCCGATGTAGGTCATATCAATCGCCCCAGCAAATAAGGCTTCAATCGCCGAAGGACCGGCGTTGAAGCTCTTCCACTCAATCTTGGCTTGGGGCCCCATCGCCTTCTCGAACCACCCGTTTTTCTTGCCCACCATCGCTTGCGGATGCGTGATATTGGGAAATGCGCCCACGCGAATGACGGTCTGGGCCCCGGCCAATACACCCAGTAAAAAAATCAAACAGGCGGAAGCGAAGAAGCTTCGCCTAGTCATGGCCCTCGCCTTCCGCCAACATCGGCAGCACACTGGGCTCGGTTTTCTTCTTCTTCTTGCTGGTCTTCCTAATGATGGCCTTCGGACGGGAGCCAGCCGCAGGCCCACGGCTGATCAGGTCGGCCAGCGTCGTATTCTCCAAAATCCTGGCGGCCGAATCCCGTACTTCCAAAAACACTTGGTACAGGGCGCTATGGTCCGCATCGCGATCGATCAGAGTGCGCAACTGATCCGCATCCCCAAACGGCGCCAGCGGCCCGTCAATCAAACGGATGATTTCGCTCAACCGGATCTCCGATGGTGCCCGGCGCAACCGGTATCCGCCCTTGGCGCCGCGCACGCTCTCCACGATGCGCGCGTTCTTCAGTTCCAGAAGGATCAGCTCCAAAAATTTTTCCGGCAGATTTTCTTCGTACGCAATGTCGCGAATCCGGATCGCACCCTGGGTATAGCGCCGGGTCAGCACCATCAGCGCCAGCAACGCATACAGCCCTTTTTGGGAAACCTTCATAATGCCTTACCCCCCCACTATCCCTATGTCACTAATAGGCATTATAGAAAATGCAAGTGCACTGCCAAAGCACTAAATTTTCCCGGCCTAGGCCGGTCCTGTGATTTCAGCAAGTTACCGCTGGAAGAGGGCCTCGAAGAGGAGGCTACTGTGCAAGGCTTTGCACTTTCGGAAGGCGGGACTTCCCTTGCCGGACGCTGCTTTCAGAATCGCAACCGCCTCACCGCAAGCGCAGAATCTCGACCGTGATGTTATCCGGCCCCCCGCGTTCCCGAGCCAGCTTGATCAGCTCGCGGCCCGCTTGCTCCGCACTTTTGTTTTCCACGGCGTCAAGAATCTCCGAGTCGCGTACCTGCCCCCACAATCCGTCGCTGCAGATCAGGAGCACGTCCTCCGGGCGCAGAGGCTCCGGGTGTCCGGGCGAGTCCATGATGAGATCGGGGTTTGTGCCTAAAGCTGCGGTCAGAATGTTCCGTTGCGGATGATTCTCCGCTTGTTCCTGGCTGATCATTCCCGCCTCCACCAGCCGTCCCACATAGGAGTGGTCGCGCGTTACCTTCGTAATCTGGCCGTCGCGGATCAGGTAGAGCCGGGTGTCGCCAACATGCACGTAATAGAGCGCGTCCTGGACGATCGCCGCCGCCGTGCAGGTCGTTCCCATGCCCCGCAATTCCGGATGCGCAAAGCTGTATTGCCGGATCTGCTCGTGGGCCGCCTGCAAAGCCTCGACCAGCGCTTCCTGCGGGTCGTCGCCGCCAAAGTCGCGATAGACCGCCACCAGCGTTTCCACTGCCAGGCGGCTCGCTTCCTGACCGCCTTCGTAGCCACCCATACCGTCCGCTACCACCGCCACCCGCCCCTTGCGCAGGAACTGCCCGTCGTCCTCCGGCTCCCAATAACCGAACGAATCCTCGTTATTGGTGCGCACGCAGCCGATGTCGGACTGACTCGATACCTCAATTCCGGTGCGAACCTTCATCCGGGCACGACTTCAATTGTGGGAATGAAAAGCATAGGCAACGATTGCAATCGCGGACAAACTTAGCATTATAAGGGTTGCAGGCAGGACGCTCAAACGGGATGCTGAAAATGGCCGGCTTCGACAGAGCCGAAGCTCTAAAAGGAGACGAGGACGGCAGCCGTGCAGCCGTCCCCGCGGATTAAAAATCAAACACCGGGTTACGGAGTCGTCGGCGGATTGGTACACAGGCCGTCGGGGTTAGTGGTACTGGTGATGCCGACCACACTCGAAGCGACCGGAATATATGCTGGTGGAGTGGTAAATCCCTGATATGTAGCCGTGACCGTATACGAACCGACATATGCAAAGGACGGGGCTGTCGCGGGGGCCACGGCGAAATTCTCCCAGGTGCATTCAAAGGGCGTGACGGCTGTGATCACGCCGTCCGGGCTCAACTGGACAGTCTGCGGCGGATTGGCATTCGGGTCGCTGACGAGTGGGACGTATTCGCCAGTATTGTAGTCTAATGTCAAGCTACCCGGGGTAATCGAGATCTGGTAGGCAACCCCATTACCGTGAAGAAGCTTCTGCTTCCCGTTGCTATAGTTCCCCCACGTGTAAAACTGGCCCGGCGCGTCGGCGCCATACAAGTTGATATACGTGCCCACGCCCGTGCCCGGTTCCGAGCTCGAGGTCGAAAGCTGGATGGACTGCAAGTGGTCGGTAGTTCCGCAGCCCAACATGCTGAATACCAGTAGCGCGCAAGCCAACGCGGCAAAGAGAGTTTTATGGTTCACCGCCGAGTACCTCCAAAAGGAAATCTTCCGCATCGTCGCAGCATCCGTCACATGAGGCAAGGTAACCAAAGTCACTGCACCGCACACACGTGAACCATTGTCCCGTCGCGTACCCATCGTTAGCGCCACACTGCAGAAGGGCGATGGCAGAAGTCAGAGGTCATCTACAATCACCCCATGCCCGATCAAATGTCCGATCAACCCGTGCCTCCGCCGTCGCAGCCCCCACCCCCGCCCGAGCCGATCACCGAGTTTCACATCGGAGAAGAATTCGGAACCGCGAGGCGCAATCTTCCGCCCGCAGGCATTGTCCTGATCTGCCTCGCTGCGGTCGCTGTGATTGTGGGAATCTTCGCCTTCAAGGAACGCCAGAAACCCCAGGGCGCGGGTTCCGTCGATTTCGTGTCTGCGGCCGAAGTGCCCGGCCAGAACATGATCCTGTGCGCTATCACCTTCACCCTGCGGAATACGGCGGACAAACCGCTGTGGATTCACACGCTCAAAGCACGGCTCACCACCGCCGACGGCAAAACCTTCGACGATGACGCCGCTTCTGCCGTGGATCTCGACCGCTATTTCCAGGCGTTCCCGGCTTTGAAAGAAAGTTCCGAGCCGCCGCTTTCGCCCGAAACCAAGCTGCTAGCCGGAACCGAACAGCGGGGAACCATCATTGTCGGGTTCAAGGTCACGAAGGAAGCCTTCGATCAGCGCAAATCCCTGACCGTCACGATTCAACCCTATGATCAGGTGTTGCCCGTAGTCTTGAAATGACGTATTGAAACGACATCTTGCGTTGGCGTATTGAGATGATGCGCCGAAATGACGCTTTGAAGTGAGGTTGAAACGAAGCGCCGAAGCGCTAGCCGCAAATCGCAAGCCCCACGCCTCACTCACTCTCGAGTTGTTGACGCGCTTGCGCCAGCGCGGCCTTCTCGGCGCCGCTCAACTTCGGATACTTCAAACTCATACCCTTCAACGCATCCACCACAGCTTGCGAGACCACCAGACGCGTGAACCACTTGTTATCCGCCGGCACAACGTACCAGGGCGCGTGCTCACTCGCCGTGTGCCGGATCATATCCTCATACGCTTCCTGGTATGCGTCCCAGAATTGGCGCTCTTTCACATCGAACACAGAAAACTTCCAGTTCTTGTCCGGCGTGTCGAGCCGTTCCATGAACCGGCGCTTCTGCTCTTTCTTCGAAAGGTGCAGGTAGAACTTAACCACCGCAATGCCGTTCCGTGTAAGGTAGCGCTCGAAATTATTGATATCTTCAAAGCGCTCCTGCCAGATATGTTTCGTGACCAGCGGCTTCGGCAGTTTCTGGCTTTCCAGAATCTGGGGGTGGATGCGCACCACCAGCACCTCCTCGTAATACGACCGGTTGAAGATGCCGATCCGCCCTCGCCCCGGCGCGCATTTCATGCAGCGCCACAGATAGCCGTGGTCCAGTTCCTCCGCCGAGGGCGCCTTGAATGACCACACTTGCACGCCTTGCGGATTCACGCCCGACATGACGTGCTTGATGGTTCCGTCTTTCCCGGCCGCGTCCATGGCCTGAAAAATCAGCAGCAGGCCCCAACGGTCCTGCGCCGCGAGAATGTCCTGCAGGCGGCTCATTTCCTTGACGCCGTTCGCCAGCAGTTCCTTCGCCTGCGGCTTCAGTTCTGACTCCAGCCCATGCGTGTCCGCGGGATCGTGATCCTTGAGGGTGAAGTGTTTCCCGTGTTCGATGCGGTAGCGCTTGAGCAGTTTGTCGATGTTCATAGTGTCGCTCTATCTGACTCTCCCTACGTGTTGTGTCCCTCAAATTCGCGGCCCAAATAAAACGCTCGACTCTGACGCTTACCTCTATTATTCTTGCCTATTACTCTTAGTGTATTAACCAGTTAGGATGGGGGGGTACCCCCCGGTCTATTGGAATCATAGAGTTAGGGGGAAAATCCCGCAAAATCTTTGAGTTTAAAGGACTTATATGGAAAATATTCCGGAATAAAGACTTAGGTTGTCAAAGAGCGCTGAAAATGGGTTTGGGGCAGCTTCGAGGGCCGTCTTGGTTGACGGCACACCTGGCCAGATAATTTATGAACAGATTTAAGTTCCTTGCGTTAGCTGCTGTTGCTGGTATGTGTTCGATATTGCTCAGATCAAGATGATCTGAGTCGATCAGAACGGTAACGCTGGGTTGTAAGGCTCCCACTTTTCGCTGGCGATGCTCTGCTGGAACTGTGACTCAGCGTCGTCTAAAGCCTCTTTGAGCGTCGGGTGTATGTGCACTTCCGCGTTTGATCTTTCCGCGATGAACTTGGGATTTGTCTGTACTACCCGTCCCTCGAAGATACGCACTTGGAACTGCTCCTGCTCGACCACTGCGATCTGGCGATAGAAGGCTTTCACTGCGAACGGCGGTATCTTGCAAAGCACGCGGTTGAGATGCACTTCTCCTAGCATGGTCGAATGCTACACTGGCAGCCACCCAACCGCAAGATGGCTTCGGAGGGCGAGCGTGCTCCTGCAGCACATTTGTAATAGACATGTATGATGCCAATTGGAACTACGTCGGAACCCTGCAGTAAAAGCGGCGCGGTGGCAGGCCGCTACTAGCCAATTGCTAAGGCTCCGCGTGGTACAGACCCCCCGGCCTGTTGACGCGCTTATTAGTGTTGTTGAAAAAAGTCGATGGCCAGCTTGACGGATTGAGCAAAGTCGCTCTCATGACCACCCTTAACCACTATCGCTTGGGCATCCACTCCATGCTCCCTGGCGATCTCGGCGGTGCGCGGAGCAATAAAGGCGTAGTAGTCCTCGTCCGTTCCGTAATAGATGCGGACAGGGCACTTGAAACTTGCAGCGTAGGACAGCGGCGATCGAAATTGGATTTCCTTGGGATCAGTGAGATCGAAGGGAGCATTATCCTTGGCTAGCCGTGCATGCTTAATATAGAGAGCCTGGTCGGGCGAACCAGAGATGGAGGCAGCGGCTCGGAAATGCCTGTACATCTCGGCCGCAAGCATAGCGAGCGTTCCCCCCACGCTCTGGCCTGCCACGTAAACATGTTCAGGATCAACGTAAGGCTGGGCGCGGAGGTAATCCGCGGCACTGATCACGTCATTTACCTCATCGTAGTACATAGTAAATACGCCATGTTGGCCGTTCTCACCGCGCACCGTAGGAATCATAACGATGTAGCCTGCGTCCCGAAATAGCTGGGCCAATGCCCAGTGATCCATACCAAGATCGAAACCGGAGTGCAGGAAGAGCACGGTGGGATGCCTGCCCTTGTCATTGGCGGGGCGCTCAGAGATCCAGGCCTTCAGATGCAGGGTTCCGGATGGGTATACGATTTGAGTCGCTCCCACCGGAACGGTCAGATCCTCCCATTCAGTTGGCGGCGGTCCTTTTCGCAGGATGTTCGTCTTGAAGTGACTGCGCGCCTCAGCCAAGTCCTCGTGCTGAACCTCGACCAGCGGATGGTAATCTGGTTTGGGTTTGGATGTTTGAGCATTCGCCCATATGCTGAGAAACAACGTGAGGGCAAGGATGCAGCACGTCATTACAGACCGAGTAGTCACAGGTTACCCATCTTAGCCCATGAGGAGCTACAATGACTCGGCCAGGGGAAACGGAAGCGGGCTCTGCAGGGATGCAACCATGCTGAGGGATAGGCGGGTGGCCCGACCTTCGGTCTTGGTTTCCTCTCCGATAACACGACTGTGGGTGCCCCGTCCTTGCGTTCTTTGCAAGGGCGGGACGCGATGCTGTCGATACGACATGTGTTCGTCCCATTGTCTGAACATTCCAACTCCCACCCTTCGCAAAGTGCGCGAAGGATGGGGCACCCCCCGCTAGTTGTGCCAGCGAGATCAAAAGCCTGGGCCACCCGCCCGATTCTAAGGCTGAAGATCATTTGACTTCCCGTCACTTCCTGCGCAGAATAGAGGTAGCTCTTTGCAGGCCCATCCCACCAGTGGGGGCGTCACGGCTTCGACGGAGATGCTTGCGGCCAAGAGGCATGCCGGGGTGCACACACCCGTAATCGCGTGCAAAATGATAATTGCCAATCAACAGATGGCATACGCAGCCTAATTCGTTAGGCCGCCGTTCTCCGCAGCTTTGCCCGTGGGCTGCGAGCGAACGTCACACAGCGGGCTGCTCTTCTCTGCTACGTCTGGGCAGAGAGGCTAAGACTTCAGGCTAGCGCCGACTGTTTCTTGTCCGTTCTGAGCAGCTGTCGCGAACGTCCTGGGGTAATGCCCAGGGCATGAACCGGAACAAGCATGTAGTCTCCTAGCCAGTAACATTTTCGGACGCGGGTTCGACTCCCGCCGCCTCCACCAACAATATCATTATTTAAATCATAAGGTTACGTTGGTACATGGATAATTGTGCTGTTTCTGTGCTGGTTTTCCAGCTACACTTTCAGCATGATCGTGAGCGTTTGGACCCGCCATTCCTCGAGTCGTGACCATCAGGACAACATCCACTACCGACGATGTGGCTGTCCCAAGCATCTGCACTGGAACTATCAAGGTAAGCAGTTTAGAAAGTCCGCTGGTACGCGCAGTTGGGAGCACGCACTTCGCAAGGCACAAGCTATCGAGCTGGAATATCGGCAGCGTGAACTCGGTGAAAAGCCAAAGAAGCATGAGCCAGTAACGGTAGAAAAGGCGGTAGAGCTCTACTTGGCCGACAAGCGCAGCCAGAGGCTCAAAGAAGTCACACTCAAGAAGCTCGAAACCATTTTCCGAAAGCAGCTACTGGCCTGGTGTAACCAGCAAGGGATCTATTTCCTGATCGATCTTGATCTGCCTCATTTACGAGAGTGGCGCAGCACGTGGCAGGACGGCCAGCTTGCCTCCAAGAAGAAGCAAGAACGTGTTCGTGGCTTCTTCCACTTTTGTCACTCAAGCGGGTGGATTCAGGAAAACCCCGCAAAGGGATTGAGCCGCATCAAGGTCGATCAGAAACCAACGGACTACTTCACACAAAAAGAATTTGAGAAGATCATAGACTCGACCTACGTCTACGATTCGAAGACCGTGGATAAAGCGGAGATGGTGCACAACGCCACGCGTTTGCGAACTCTGACGTGGCTCATGAGGTACAGCGGTCTGGCTATCCGCGATGCCGTAACACTCGAGCGTTCTCGGGTAGATGATCATGGACGGATTTTTCTTTACAGAGCGAAAACCGGCAACGCTGTTTATCTTCCTCTTCCCTCTTTCGTCGCGGACACGTTGCGCAATATCCCACCCGGTCCTAAGCCGAACCCGCGGTACTTCTTCTGGTCTGGTAACGGCGATCCGAAGTCGGCCGTTGCTGACTGGCAGCGCGCCTACCGGAAGCTGTTCAAGATTGCCCATCTCAAGCATGCAGACGAATCAGCGAAACGATGCTTCCCTCACATGTTCCGCGACACATTCGCGGTCGAGGCCCTTCTCGCAGGAGTACCGCTTGAAGATGTCGCGCTCTATTTGGGCCACTCGAGCATCAAGACCACGGAGCGACACTACGCACCGTTCGTGAAGGCGCGGCAAGAGAAGATGGTGGACACTCTCAAAAAAGCATGGATAGTAATGGGAGTCGAGAAGACTGGCGGAAAAGCACGCCGCACGTCGTGAAAACGACAAGCTTATCCGGGTTCGGCTCCCAATAAATTGACCCTTCAACCTACTGATTGCTCAGCAGTCAGCTAAATGTCTTTTGTTTCAGCGGCTTCTCGATTTCCATATTAGGGAGACTCTGATTAAGCTCTCCATTTTCCACCGGTGTTGAGGATAGATTGAGGAGAGCATCGGAGGGCTTGCGAATGAAACAGCGGACACTGGCGGCGCTGAGCGGGTTTGAACGGTACACGAAGAA
>Ga0208191_1000145_pt1 | contig 64005 bp, 56 predicted proteins | sample June2015DPH_13_5_FD_184709 | JGI IMG/M metagenome (GOLD analysis project Ga0208191, IMG submission 184709) | Peatland microbial communities from SPRUCE experiment site at the Marcell Experimental Forest, Minnesota, USA - June2015DPH_13_40... | ecosystem: Environmental > Terrestrial > Soil >... | reverse complement strand
GGGCACAGCTACAAGGAAAATGGCAGTAAGGAAAATGGCTGCCGTTCTAGTAGTAGCGGCGGTTGCTTTTTCAGTCTTCGGCGTAGTGGGCGCAGTCGCACAAATGTCGTCAAGCTCAACGGCGACGGCAACGCCGATGGCAACGACTACGACTGCTTCGGTGCCGCAAGGTTGCTCCGCAAAAGCTCCCACGACATCGTCGACCACGACACCAACAACAGGATGCTCCGCAACCACGACACCAACAACAGGATGCTCCGCAACGGCGACACCGACAACAGGATGCTCCGCAACGACGACACCAACAACAGGATGCTCCGCAACGACGACACCAACAACAGGATGCTCAGCAACAACGACACCAACAACAGGATGCTCAGCAACAACGACAACGACACCAACAACAGGATGCTCAGCAACAACGCCAAGCACAGGGTGTTCGGCGAAATAAAGGCGTAACTGGTTGAGCGTTCAAGATTCTTATTGAAGTCGTCGTTGGCCGCGCTAAGCGCAAAATCGAAAGCAACAGCCAGGGAGTAACCTGGCTTTTTCTTTTTCTGTGTGTGTTGCAGTTCAGGGCTCATAAATCAAAGGCAATCGAAAAAGAAAGAACGATGGAGGCTCTAGTGTCCTCCAACCTCTCTTTCTTTACACGCAATGGCGTGCTAGAACGCTTGGGAACTGCACGGGCGCGCCTAGCTCAGATTTTTAAGCTCACGCCGCCCCAGTACTTCATATAAATGTCGTAAACTGAATCAGGGAGCGGGTGTTTGTAGTGTTTCCAGTCGATGCCGCCCACGCCGTGGGTTAGCACGTACGCCCGGTTCGATGAATCCCACCCGATCACGTCTCAGTGCTGCTCCGTGAACTTACGAAGATCACTGAGTACAAAATACCCACTACAGCGACTGAGCAGTATTTCGCTCCCTGCTTGCCGCGACTTCCAGAGCCATTGGTTGAGCGCAGAGAGTGGAAACATAATCTCGTTGCCTTTTTTCCGTCGAGAAGCGGTTCGACGGCTTCGATAGCGCGCGGGTGCAGCGGTACATAGTGAGCCATGCGGATCTTGTCTTGATCTGCCGACACCAGGAGCGTTGGCCCTCTGGATCTGAACTTCAACGCCTCTTTAACCTGCCCGGCTGTAATTCTGCCGATCGTTGCATCTGGGCGCTGGCCTGTAAAGGCCCAAAACGTGATTAAAGCGTTATACGCGACGTAGTGCCGCTCGTCGAGTTCGCCGCGCTTATGTCTTGATTTGAGAACCGAAAGAACGTTCTGCACGTCTTCAATAGTCACGATGCGCCCTGTCAGCAGCTTACACGTTTTTGCGGCTTTAGGCAATTCAAGGAACAGTCTAAAGGATTGATAACGGGCGTCAAGCCTCTTCAGTGTAATATCTATTAAAATAAGGATTATAGAGGTACTGCTATGTCTCAACTCGAAAAACAAAAGACGATGCGAACGATCACGCTTGAAGAGCACTACGCGACCCCGGCATTCCTAGAAGGGCCAGGCCGCCAACTTAAGGACGCAGCACACGCGGCTCACGCTCATCCCCCAGAGGCGTTGGACATTGCTCAGGTTATCGATCAATTGTGCGATATCGGCGACGGCCGGCTAGCGGACATGGATGCTGCCGGGATCGACGTGCAGGTCCTCTCGCTGACCTCTCCCGGCTTAGAGCAACTCGATGCGGCCGAAGCCGTGGCCCTCGCCCGTGACACGAACGACCGTCTCGCGGAGGCGGTGCGGCGACATCCAAGCCGTCTCGCCGGGTTCGCCGCGCTACCGACCGCGGCTCCGGACACCGCCGCTGACGAACTGGAACGCACGGTCCGTGAACACGGCTTCAAAGGAGCATGTATTAACGGCCACGTCCGGGGCCGCTACCTCGACGACCCGTTCTTCTGGCCGATCCTTGAGCGCGCGGAATCCCTCCAGGTCCCGCTCACCCTCCATCCGACGTTCCCTCCGCAGGCGGTGATCGCGGCCTCCTACACAGGGAACTTCGCGCCAGAGGTAACGCGCGGGCTGGCTATGGCGGCCTGGGGATGGCACATCGAAACCGCGATCCACGTCCTGCGCCTCATCCTCGGCGGAGCGTTCGACCGGTACCCAGACTTGCAGCTGATCATCGGCCACTTGGGCGAAACGCTTCCGTTCATGCTGCCCCGACTCGATCGTGGGTTGCCTCCGCAGATGACGAAACTAGATCGCCCGATTAGCGCCTACCTCCGTGAGAACGTCCATTATACGTTCAGTGGCCTTAACTACACCGCAACGTTCCTCGACCTGTTGCTTGAGGTCGGTGTCGACCGGATCATGTTCTCAGCCGACTATCCCTATAGCTCGATGGTGGAGGCACGCACTTTCCTCGATCAGCTCCCGGTGAGCCCCGCCGACAAAGAGCGGATCGCGCACGGTAACGCCGAGCGCCTTCTGCGACTGTGACTGGCCGGAAGGCCGTGCACGACCCCTGCTGCCAGGCGCGGCGTGGCAAAGAGGTGTTCTAATCGCCTACTTCACCACAGTCCTGAACTGATACAACGTTGCTCCTATCGTCACTGCGGCGAACACCGCTGTAACTGCATACGCGGCCAGAATGGTGCTCCAAACAAATCCTGTGGACATCAGTACCCTGACCGCGTTGACGACGTAACTGAACGGGTTGACGTTCGAAAAGGCTTGCGCCCAGTGCGGAAGGAACTCGTATGGCACGAGCGCCGTGCTCACAAACATAAGAGGGAATGCAATCACAAGATCTAACCCCGCGACTGCTTGCGAACTCTTTGTTCTCACTCCTATTGCCATCGTCAGCCCTGACATAGCCAACCCAAAGAAAGCGGCAGTGAGAAAAATCAGCAGAATTCCCGGGGCCCCTGTTATGACGGTTGCACCAAGGGCGTACGCGAGCACGAGCGTTATACCAACCGGGAGAAGCACCATGACCATATCGTGCAGTAACCGTCCGAGCACAATGGCGGTCCTGTTCGCAGGCGTCACGAGCATCTTTGAAAGAAATCCCGAATTGATATCGTCAACCACAGCCTCTCCTGCGCCCCCTGAATCCATCAATGGGTTCATAATAATGACGCCAGCCACTGCGAATTGGACATAGCCGCCGGCAGGGAATCCCGGGAGGTTTCCAAACTGCGTAAAAATTTGCGTGAAGAGAACCAGAAACAGCACTGGCAGAGCGAGCGCGCTAATGATGACGATCGGAGTCCGTATAGTCTTTTTTAAGGCCCTGACGAAGAGGTGCCACACGTCAAAGAGAAAGTCATGATCCATCGTCTATCACCTCAGGCGTGCCCTTTCCACGTATCCACTTTCGACAGTTCTTCTGATCGTATCCTTCTTCCCGTGTGCTGCAGAAAGACGTCATCCAGCGAGGCCGATGTGACGCTGATTGACGTCAAGCGAATCCCGTTCTCGTCAAACAGTCGTACGATATCGGGAACGAGAGCGCTGGCGTCCTTGGCGTATGCCGCCAGTCCCGTTTCGATATCGAGGACTTTTGTGACGCCTTGAATGCCGCTGACGATCCGCTTTGATCGGTCTCTTACGCCACCGTCCGAGTTGGCGAGTGACAGCGTGATCGTGTCACCGCCGAGTTGATGCTTCAGCTCAACAGGAGAGCCGCTCACAACAATCTCCCCATGATCGAGTATTGAGAGCCGGTGACAGAGCCTATCGGCTTCTTCCATCTGCTGGGTAGTCAAAAAAACCGTAACGCCCTCGTCGCTGTTGAGGGTTTCGAGGTGCTCCCAGATAGCTACGCGCGATTGTGGATCGAGTCCAGAGGTCGGCTCGTCGAGAAAGAGCACGCGTGGCTTATGTACAAGCGTAGACGCCAGATCGAGCCGCTTTTTCATCCCTCCGGAGTAGTGAGCCGCCCTCTTGTCAGCGACGTCAGAGAGCTCAACGAGTGTGAGCAGTTCGTCCACACGTTTTTTGAGGGCGTCACCGTGCAACCTCTGGAGGTGCCCCTGAAGCGTGAGGTTTTCCCGACCCGTCAGGTCCCCATCCAGAATAGTCTCTTGGCTTTGGACGCCGATCACTTTGCGTATCTCACGAGCGTCTTTGTCAATGTCGTAGCCTTCAATGGTCACCGAACCGGAGGTCTTCCTCAGCAGCGTCGTTAGCACCTTGATCGTCGTGCTCTTTCCCGCACCGTTCGGGCCGAGGAATCCGAAGATCTCCCCCTCCTCGATGTCGAGCGTTATGCCTTTGATCGCCTCGACGTCCTCATATCGCTTCACGAGATCCCTTGTTTCGACTGCTTTCCTCATTTCTATAATCCCTACTCCATGGTTACTATAGCAGCTTATGAAGATTTTGTAACTATTTTACGGTAATTGGTAACTTTTATTAGGATGCATAGATAAAACCGCGCTCATGTTACTTGATACGAAAACGATCGGCACCCTGCAAAAACTGGGGCTTACCTCCTACGAGGCAAAGGCATACACGGCCCTCATAGCGCTAGGCCCTGCGACCGCGACTGAGCTCTCTATTGAATCAAAAGTTCCTAGGCCGAAGATTTATGGGGCACTTCAGAGACTGGAGGAAGAAAAGTGGATCACCGTGTCGAAAGGCAAGCCCAACACCTACATCCCCCGATATCCGAGGGAAGTCGTCGAGCAGCGAAAGACGCTCTTCTGTTCCGAGCTCGACCAGATGTCGAACGAGTTGACCTTGTTGTATGATCGACAGATCGAAAATGAGTCTCTCAACGCGCTCCTAATACGGGGCTTCGATAGCATTTCGGCGAAGATGATGGAGATGATGGATCGGACACGGCGAAGCGTCTTGATCATGGGAACGTTCGTGTCGCCGGTTGAAATCGAACAGCTCAACAAGAAGATCATAAAGGCGAAAAAGAAAGACGTTACCGTGCGTATCCTCATCATCACATCGCGTACGAAAGAGAGCGAAACCGACATCATCAAGGCTTTCCGGCCGATAAAAAACGATGTCAGGCTACACGTCCGCCAACTTGAAGACCCTAACAAACTTGACGACCGATATGGCGACGGTTCTGGATTTGCAAGGTGGGTGATTATCGATCGCCGGGAGATTCTGCTGGCGCTTACGAGAGCCGATGAGAAGGTACCGGACTTGGACAGCGCCATTGCGATGTGGGTATCGAATGCGTCGATCGCCCAATATATTATGCGCCCGCACGTCTTCGACAAACTGTGGGAGGACTCAGAGCAGATAGAGCAAATCAACTAAACTGGTGTGCGGCCGAGATCCCTAAACTGTGTTTTAAAGCCCGCAAAAAAAGGGTAAGGAAAAAACAGGTACAACTCGTTTCTATTTCGCTGATGCCACCTCGACAATTTTGGTCACGGAACCATTTATTTACGCATTGAAGCTTTTTTAACGCTAGCCGCCTGGAATGACGGCCAGTTTGACGTTATTATCGACGTCAGAAAAAACCGAATAAGCTATTATTGCGGTAGGTCAAGTAAAAAACAAGAAAGTGTCAAGAGGACGAGACGGGGCATGCCGGCCAAAGCAAACAACCCCGACCCGTGCAGATTCTCAACAAGGGTTCCTTGAACGTCTCCCGATTTAACGTTTGGGATTCCCCTGTTGTTTTTTGCGTTTGCTCGTTCTCAGGAGGCGAGAATCGATGATTGAGAAAGAGCTAGTCTTAACAGGCAGCGACGCGGAGTTGTTGAGCCGTGCGCTTGCAGAGGTCAAGCCAAGAGTCTATGCAGAATCCGAGACGAGTTCAGATGATACCCAGGCACTAGATGCCATTGTTTCGTGTTTCAGAACTATGGAAAAGGAAGAACAGGAAAAAGAAACACGTCGCGCATATCTTAGCCCTGCTGGCGACGAGGTCAGGTATACCCCGCCAACTTTTTCCCAGCTGGACCACGGACCATTAGACTCCCATTTATGCCACAAGACGCCGTCCGTACCTTCTGCAAAGACGTCGAGACGATGGGTGCCCGCGTTAGCGGCTGGAGAGAGAGTCCACGATCCGTTTCTTCATCTCGCGAGCGGCGCGAGTGATGTCCGGTTGCGCGACAACCGCTGATATGACAGCGATTCCGTCAGCTCCTGCCTCCAGAACCTCCTGGACATTATGCAGCCCGATGCCGCCAATAGCCACGACTGGAACATCGACTGCCCTCTTGATTTGCCTGATTCCGGCGATGCCACAGGCAGCTCCCGCATCGGATTTTGATGCGGTAGGAAAAACAGGACTTGCCGCGACGTAATCTGCCCCTTGCTGGACTGCGAGAATCGCATCCGCAGCACAACTCACCGAGGCGCCGATAATGAACTCACGGGGAGCGCGAGCGCGTGCCTCATGAACCTGCAGGTCGCTCTGACCTAAGTGAACGCCGTCGGCCCCGCAGGAGAGTGCCACGTCAAGCCAGTCGTTGACCACAAAAAGCACGTTCGCATCCCGCGTCACCTTCCGCATGCGTCGTCCAGTTGCGACGAGATCCTGCTTATCACATTTCTTGTCTCTAAGTTGGATTGCGTCAGCTCCGCCTTCAATTGCGAGCCGCGCGATCTCCTCATGAGAGAGCCCGTCCGCCAGTGTCGGGTCCGTTATCACGTAAAGTTCGTATCCCATGGCTCAGACAGACCGCACCCTCGCTTGCCGGATTACGTCTTCTGGAAGGAGACCTGCGACCTCGTCCATTAACGCCGTCCGGAACGAATACGGCCCTGAAGTCTTTTGTGCTGCCCTCTCACCTGCAATCCCAAATGCAGCCAATGCTGCAGTAGATGATGTCACGTGGTCCGAGCAGACCGCCGCAAAGGCTGCTACTAAGGAAGCCGCCATGCAGCCTGTTCCTGAGAGCTTGCCCATCATTGCATGGCCATTCTCCACTATGGCCGCGCGGATTCCATCTGTGACAATGTCCTTAGCCCCACTAATGACCACGGTAAGGCCTGACTCTCGCGCAAACTCCTTGCCTATGTCCAACGGATCTCCATCGAGACCTCGCGAATCAACTCCGCGGACTCTGCCGCCCGCATTCGCAAGTGCACCGATCTCTCCCGCGTTGCCCTTCAGCACAGAAATTCTGACCCGCTTTATGAGCAATCGTGCGCTCTCTGTCCGCATCCTCGTCGCTCCTGCACCAACCGGGTCTAAAATGACGGGAATACCACAGGAATTGGCGGTGCGTCCAGCTCTTAACATGGAATTAACCTGATTACGCGATAGAGTCCCCAGGTTAAGCACAAGCGCGTCCGCCCTTGAAACCATCTCCTCGACTTCTTCGGGCGCCTCTGCCATGACCGGTGCAGCGCCGATCGAAAGCGTGACGTTTGCGCAATCATTGATCGTTACGCTATTGGTAATGTGGTGTATAAGTGGTCGCTTTGCCCGGATCTCGTCGATTAGGCTAGCGAATGTTTGGGGCGTCATGCAGGATCTCTTGAATATCTGTATAACGCGGTATATATCCACTACCTAGCGAATATACGTCCATGTTGCCGAGGCACACCGTTGTCCCAGGCGGGTTTTGTGGTGGCAATACAACGAATGGTAAAAACTGGACTGCCTGCGCCTCTCGTCGTGCAAAGCTCGAGAGCAGTATTCCGAGCCCCTCCGAAACGATCGCAAGCAGGGCGATGACCGCGAATGCCAGGAAAACGTCGCCAACGATGGTGATGTTAAACGGGAGCACGCCAACCGCGCGCAGCACCGCCGACTGGGTGGCACCAATCGCGCCGAACGCAACAGCGTACCCGGTGACCAGCTCGCTCTCCTTTAGCGGGGATGCAAGCAGTCGAAAGAGCGTTCCTGACGTCCGTTCACCAACAAACGCGATGAGCATTCGTCTATCCCCCAACGCGTCTTTTTGGCATTGGAGGCGTGGACAGGCGCAATATTTAAATAAGAACATTCGTATGTGCCCTATACGGGTGATGGAGTTCACCGTAACCGCATAAGGCTAATGACTCCTGCCGAATTCGCACGAAAACGGACGGAGTCACTGTGTATCCTGACGCAACCCCATTGCTTGTTGGCATCACTATTTTACTCGCAAGTTTGATCTCGTTACGGTTAGGCCTCTCAGTGGCCATAATCGAGCTCATCTTGGGCGCTCTTTTTGGAAATCTAGGTGTTATACACGTAGAGAGTTGGATGTCGCTTGTGGCCGGGTTTGGGGGCATCCTTTTGACGTTTCTCGCAGGAACCGAGATCGATACCGACCTGATGAGAGAGAAGTTTACACAGGCCTTCTTAATCGGTTTCCTCTCCTTTCTGGTGCCGTTCATCGGGGTGTTTCTCTTTGCCTATTTCGGTGCGCAGTGGGGTCTCGAAGCGTCTTTGATTGCGGGAACGGCCCTATCAACCACATCGCTGGCCGTCGTATACTCCGTGCTGATCGAGACCAACCTGTCAGGAACAGACGTCGGCAAGCTACTGATGGCGTCGTGCTTCGTCACTGACATGTCAACGGTCATCGCGCTCACCGTGTTGTTCATCAAGCCGACCGCGTATACCGCCGTCTTCATCGCGGTGTCCGTAGTGGTAATCGTTCTCGCGGCGAAATTCTCCCACATCGTCTTTGACCATCCGGAGCTGAAAAACAAGGTCATTGAGCCCGAAATAAAATACCTCTTAGTTCTCCTGCTCATATTCATGTATTTTGCCAGTTTAGGTGACGGTCAGGCGGTGTTGCCTGCGTTCCTCCTGGGGCTGTTTATGTCAAAACAGTTCGTAGGGAGCTCTGAGACAAAACGTGTGCGCAATCGGCTACGCACCGTCGCGTATGCGGTAATAACGCCGGTGTTTTTCATCGTTGGAGGAACGAACGTTTCCGTGCCGCTCATCCTCACCGCACTCGGGCTGTTTGTTGCTTTCCTCGCGATTAAATTCTCCGCCAAGTTCGTTGGCGTGTATTTCCTGGCAAAGAAGTACATTCCGCACGGCAGCACCTACACCACCCTCCTAATGAGCACAGGGCTGACCTTCGGCACGATCGCGAGCGTCTTCGGCTTGACTGCGGGATACATCAATCAGGTACAGTATTCGGTGCTGGTGGGCGTCGTGGTAGCAACGGCAGTCATCTCACTTTCATCGCTCAAAAGTGGTTCATGCCCGTCCACTCTGAGGATGTGGTTGATCTCACCGGAGGTGCGAATGCGACGCAATGAGAGTCGTACCGGGTCACGTTGCTCATCGGCTTACGGGTGAGCTTGCAAAGGATGAAGACACTACTGGTGACGGGAGTGAACAAGAAACTGTTACGGTTTGGCGTGCGTCAGCTCGTCGGATACGTCGAGAGCACGCGGAGCGATGACGGCGGGTACTGCTTCTATCGCCTCAACGAGTCGAACGCAGCTGACACCTTCTATGCAGTGTACGTGCTCACCGCGCTTAATCGACCGGTGCCTGAGCCTGAGCTGACGGCAGACTTCCTGCAACAGCTCCAATGCAGCGATGGCGCCTTCCAGAGCATCTACAGCGCAGATTACGTTCTCCGTGGACTCGATCTCTTAGGGGTGACGCCGCTCTTCGATCCGGACGGCTTTCTGCACAGCCAGTTGAAGGGTACGCTCAATATCGTATCTCAGCCGTACTACGAGCTTGGCACCTCGTTCCTTCAATCTCTGGGCAGGGCCGTTGCGCTCCTCGCCATCCGGCACAAAGAGCCATCGCCAGCGGTCAAGACTGAGGTCGTCAAAGCGGTACGTCAGTACAAGCGTCCCGAGGGAGGATTCGGCGCTGACCACGCGTCGGTCTATTCGACTTACAATGCGGTACAGGCGCTCTCCTTCTGCCCAGTAGACTGCCTCGCGGGCGTCTCCCAGTGGATACGGCGATGCGAGTGGAAGACTGGCGGATTCTCGCAGACGCCCGTGAATACGCCCAACTACCTCGATGAGATCCACCGAGGGCTCTCCATTTTGCGGGCGGTGAACGAGCGTCCCCGCTACCCGCAGGAGACCGCGCGGTTCATCGGCCTGCTCCAGAACGCCAACGGCGGGTTTCGGCGGGCTGCCGATTCAGGCATCTCGAGTCTCAGGAACGCCTACTACGCGCTCAAGGCGCTCGTTGAGCTCGGCTATTGGAAGGGATAACATGAGAGAACCAGAAGAGGCAACGTTGGTGCGACCCTACACGTGGCACTTGATAACCTGAGTAGGATTGAAGCCATGCTCGAACAATCCTCAGACTTCCACGAGATCGAATGATGTGTCCGTCCCGAGGCGTGCGGCGATTCACGACGAGGTGCACGAGCTCCGAAGGATCATCGAAGACACCGTTTTAAGCGCGACCCGGTTGCTGCGCTTGCGCTACGCTCGAATCGCACGCGACTTTTTCTTGATTATCGAGAGGTAAAGCAATAGGTGTATCCCTGCCACGTACTTCCAACCAATGCGCTTTTCGACGTACGCCAACGCCCGTTGCGCATATCGTTCCCTAATTTGCCTGTTAGAGAGCAGCAGCACGATGTACCCCTTAAGCTGCTCCAAGTCTCCCCGTGGAACGACGACCCCTCCGCCGCTAGCCTCAACTTCCGACCGCAAACCCCCAACGTCTGTGACGACGGCAGGCTTGCCCAGCGAAAATGCGTGAGCCAATACCCCTGACTGACTGCTTTGCTCATACGGCAACACAACGATATCTGCCGTATTTTCAACCGTTAGATACTCCTTTGGTTGGAAAGAACCTTGGATGACAAAGATGCTATCCTTTGCAGGGCTGTCAGCCACAGCCTTCAACAACGCAGGTTTGTAGTGCACCCCGCCCGGGGACCCTGGCCGCGCATCTCCGGCGATAACCAGAGCGGCATTAGGCACTTCGCTCACTACTTGTGGCCATATCTCGACAACGTCGTCAAAGCGCTTGTACTGCTCCCACCAGCCCAAACACATGGCGACGTCCTTACCCTGAAGACCGTACTCTTTTTTCGACTCGATGACGTCAGGCACGCCCCCCGCCTCGAGCACTTTAGCCCCGTGCGGTATTACGGCGACGTTCTGGGGCACCCAGCCCAAATTCACCGGCAGAAAGATCTTTTGGAGCTCTTCGTGCACGATCCCGGTATCAATTAGCTGCAAACTCAGGTTCATAAATACATGCTCCTTGTCGCCGAGGGTGCTGTACACTGAATGATACGTCACGACGGTGGGGATTCTTTGCAGGTTCAACCGCACGAGAAGGTCAAGCAGATCAGTGCTAAGTCTGCCGTCGATATCGTAAAGACCGTATTCGTGTTGGATATGTACAACATCTGGGTTCAGCTTGTTGATGATGTCAAGAACGTCCTGAGACCAGCCCGCTTTCTGGGGATCCCTCGCAGCAAAAACGTTTTCCTGTCCGCCATGCCCGCCTGCATCGAGATCCGGATTGCAGATAACATATACGGTGTGCCCAAGCTTCTTGATTGCTTCAACGAGTTCGTACGAATACGTCGCTATGCCATCAAATCTTGGCGGATACGGAGAGACAAAACAGATCCGCAAACGGGAGACCGCTTTATTGGTCCGCGCTTTTGATTCGTCGGGGCACATTAGCCACACCTGCTGCGTCGCATGCTTTGTACAACCTATAAAAACCTTCTGAAAAATATAATTGATTATCAAAGGGCACTGATACGACTTGTATTTCGCTTACTGGATGTGACGTAGCTTTTATACACGCTGCGAAAATAGTACCAGGGGCGATCCGTGTCGCATGGCAAGCATTCTCATAACAGGTTGCAGGGGCGGCATAGGGCTCGATGTGGCCTGCCGGCTCCTAAAAAGAGGACACACGGTGTATGCTACCGTTCACCGTGAGAGCTCAGTCAATGACGTGCGAACTGCCTTGCAGTCGTGTGGCGAGAACTTCGTAATAGACACACTTGATATAACGGAATCCAGCGACATCGACAAAGTGGACAACTGGGACATTGACGTCCTAATCAACAATGCAGCGATCGGCGATTCCGGGCCTTTAGCAGAGATAGATCTTGAAAGAGTTAAGGCCGTATGTGAGACCAACGTGTTTTCAGCGTTACGGCTAACGCAAAAAGTCGTGCCGAAGCTCATCGCAAAGGGCCAGGGGAGGGTTATATTTATGGGCTCAATGGCAGGGCTTACTCCCTCGCCCTTTTACGCGCCCTATGGGATGACCAAATTCGCACTCGAAAGCGTTGCGTCCTCCTTACGAACGGAGTTGAAACCCTTTGGCATCAAAGTCATCATCATCAACCCTGGGGTGTACAAGACGGGCTTCAATGAGAACTTCATGTCACGGAAATATGAATGGATGGGCGCACAGAGCCTGTACAAAGATCACATGGCATATATGCGGCGCAAGGAGTGGGTCCTGAAGCTCGAGTTACCAGGCACTTGGAGCATCGCACGACAAGTGGTGAAAGCTGCGGAAGCCCGGTGGCCCAAGCGCAGGTACGTCGCTCCCGCGTGGGAGTGGGTTTTTCTTCCACTCCTCCGCTGGTTTGGGTAAAACCTCTAAACGCGCGCTACACGCTTTGCAATTTCGTGGCAAGCATTACCACTTTTTTCGCCAAACCCCTGCACTCCTGCACTCCTGCGAGGCCTGATCGTCAGGCGCTCCGGTAGCAACAGCGCCAAAGTGCCCCCTCCTATAATGCAACCTCCAGTTAAATAGCTTTCTCGCCTCTAAACTGAAATTAGGAGCAGGAATGTAGACTAGCGATGATTCGGCGGGCAAACTTGATAAAACGAGCAATACATGACTAGACTCTCGAAGTTGCGCAAAAATCTCCCTTGGAGAAGCAAAAATGAAAAAATACGCAATCTTAGGAATCTGCGTGATCGCAGCGATCTTGATCGCCGGCTGTACGCAAAGTACGCAAAGCGGACAGACGGCGGGATTGGGAAATCATGTTATCAGCACCGCGAATCAGAACAACGTCACCGTCAAAAATTATCAGTTTAATCCTCAGTTCTTGACGATTCCGCAAGGAGGAAACGTGACGTGGACCAATCAGGATTCGTCGAGTGGTGCATACGGCGGATCAACTTCGATTCAGCATCAAATAACCTCAAATAATTCGGCGTTTGCACAGTCAGCGCCTCTTAACAACGGAGACACTTACACGGTGCAGTTCAATCAAACCGGGACGTTCCCGTATCATTGCGCGATTCACACCTATATGACGGGAACGATCACCGTCGTCGCAAGGAACGCGACAACGACAACAGCGGCAATGTAAAGAGATTAAGAAAAGAAAAATGGTCGGATTAAGATTCGACGCTCACGGCGGGGGTGTTAAGCGACGTCAGATGGCCCAAGTCTCCGGGATCCGATGAGGTCGGCCTTGTCGTTCCTTGGGGCAACATTCTGAGCCCGGCTTTTATCCGCAAGGCCGGAATCACTTGTGCGGCGTTGAATTGCTTTAACAGGGTCGAAGTCACCTTAATTCAACAACATGGGGCGTATTCATACGACTGTTCCGCCGACACGAACGTAACACTAACGATTGTGGTTGTCTAGAGGAAGCAAAAACGTGTCAGCGCTGCTGCTCGTCAAAGAAACGGGCAAAGCGCTCAACACTTAATCATTATTATTCGGCGTCCGCGACTGAGAATGAACTACACGCAAAGCAGCAACCATCCTCGAAACGCTAATGCTTGACGTATGACTTGCTGCTTTTATGGAAGGTTTGCCCTAAGCGATGGCAGCGGTTCAAAGACTGAACGCAGCACTCAGAAGGAAAACGGAGCCATAGGTTACTCAGCCCTTGATAAAGGAGAGCAAGTCGGCGTTCAACTGATCTTGGCAGACGGTGGGCAAGCCGTGCGGTGCGCTCTTGTAAATCTTCAATGTTGCCAACGTCGTTGATTTCTAGGATGCCGTTGACGGCTTTGAGGTCTGCAATGACCGCTTCGTTCTTCTCCCGTTCGGCGAGGTTCATCTCTATGATATCAGCGGAACCAATCGTCTTTTTCAGGTTTCGTGGGATGTCGAGCTGAAGAAGCGTTGCCGGCGATCCCTTCGAGGTTGCGAGTATGAGCGACCTTTTAGATGGGCGCTTGACTACGCGCAGAGTGGCATTTCAATAATCCCGGTTTTGTTCTGCGATGTGCACACGCGCGGGGCGTATCACCATGACGCACGTGCGTGCGTTTTGCATTACCCGGCTCACCGTGCTCCCCACGAACAGTCTCGACGCTGAGAAAGACCGTGCGTCTCCAAGCATGACGATATCATAATGTCCTTCGCTCACCTCGTCCAGGATCTCTGCGGCAGCGTGCCCCTCCCGCACAACCGCGCGGACCGTGAACCCTTGTTCTCGCATATGTGCGCATAGAGGGTCCAAAAAGATCCGTCTCGCGGCTTTTTTCTCTGAGTCAACGTCTCCAACGAGCGCTTCGATCCGCTCCAAATCCTCCCGAAATATGCGCTTGTAACTCTCGTAGATGCCGCGCTCAGTAAGCACGTACAGCAGCGTGTAGTCGATATCGCGTCGGAGCGCGCTTACTGCACATTTAACGCCCTCTATCATTAAGGGCGATCCATCAAAACAGACCAGGACTTTCATGTTCGCCACCACCATTGATTCAGAAGGATCCCGCCGCGTATTTGATGTAGAGCAGGAGATCGCAAAGTATGAGCGCCGCCACGGTCGGCGGGAGTGCTATTTTTATCCATCGCACCCACCCCATGCGCACCCCGTGCGCCTCTAGTGAGCTGTACGCAACAACGTTCGCCGAGGCGCCGATGGGCGTGAGGTTGCCCCCGATGTTGGTGCCCAGCGATACCGCCCAGACCATCAAGGCCGTGGCGAGAATTGACGGAATGAATGCTAGATCTCGGATAACGTAGCTCATCATCACGGCGAAGGGGACGTTGTCGATCAGCCCACTTATGAAGGCCGACCCGAAAAGCAGCAACGAGAGCAGTACGGAGTTGTTCCCCATAGACGCACCTGCTAAGCCGGTTGCAAACACGCCGAGGATTCCGGTCTTTTCAAGTCCGCCAACTAACACAAAGAGACCGATGAAGAACAACAGCAGTTCGTAATCGACCTTCTTGAGGGTATCCTCGATACCTCCTCTGCCGACAAGGAGCAGGGAAAAGGCGGGAATGAGGGCGGCGAGCGCGACATCCACCGGGATGCCGAATGTGGCCTCGAGATAACCCCCGCTGACGAGGAGTACCACAGCAGCGATGAGGGCGGCGAGGCCGAGACGGAGCATCCGTTTGCTGATGATGGCGCTCTCAGGAGCGATTCTCGAGAGCGCACGCGTGTCAACCCTCGCAAAAGGCGTCAGCGCCCTCCGCTGCGTAAGATAGAGCACCCCCACTGCTAAAATGGCGGCAGCAAGCGCGATAGGACCGTCATTCCTCAGAAACTCGTTAAAGCCAAACCCTAGCTGGGTCCCGAGTATGAGATTGGGGGGACCGCCGATAAGGGTCGATGCACCCCCAATGTTGGCAACGACGACCTCCGCGACGACGAGGGGCACCGGGTCGATCTTCACGAGCCGCGCGATCTCGATTGTAATCGCCGCAAGAAAGAGCATGACCGTAATGCTATTGACGAACGATGCCAGCAGCCCAGCCAAGAGAGGAAACACGATCAACATGGTGCGGGGGTTGTAGTTCAGCCTCTTTGCGAGGATAAATGCCACGTATGAAAAGAACCCCGCATCTGACAGCACGACCACGATGATGAACATCCCGAACAACAGGCCGATGGTCTCCCAGTTGACGTAATTAATAGCCTCAGCGAGGGTGAGGACGCCCGTGACGAGCAACACCAGACTCCCTGCGACTACGACGATCGTCCTGTTGATTTTTTCTGTGGCCAACGTTCCGTACGCCACGAGAAAGGTCACAAGCGCGATTGCGGGGTATGGTTCCATGAGATCTCCTGCGCACAGCCACGACGTTCCGCGCTGCGCGTGCTTTGACACCCATAGGGCGCGAGTCCTAGCACTCACCCACTATTCCAGTTAGATACGATAAAGTCCGCGAATATAAAACCTCAGCAAAAGAACTTGTCTAAAGAAACTATTGAGGTCGAAGTTAGTTACAAAAACAAATTAGAAGCAAAGGAGCTATTCAATATTAATTCAAGCAAGGGAGCCGTCGTAATTTTTGAACCCCACCAAACCTCAGAGCGCTAAGTGCCCCCTTCACCGTCAATTTCAAATCGGAGCCTTTATCGTACCTTCTAACATTCTCTTCGGGCAACGAACGTTTTCGAGGCAATCATGCGCGCATACAAAATCGTCTCATTTTCTGCAGCGATCCTTCTCATCGCTGTCTTATTCGCAGGCGCTGTAACCGTTCCTGCAGCAGCACAGTACGATACGATGCAGTTCCACTACAACGTTCAGCATACCGGCGATTACAGCCCCGTGGCGGGGCCCGTGCCGTCGAACGGCCAGCTTTTGTGGAACTACACGACTAGCGGCAGCGTGGAGTCGCCGCCCGCCGTCGCCAACGGCGTCGTCTACGTAGGGAGTACTGACAACAACACCTACGCTCTCAACGCCACCACCGGTACCGAGCTCTGGAACTACACGACGGGAGGCGCCGTGTGGTCCTCCCCTGCCGTCGCTAACGGCGTCGTCTACGTAGGGAGTACTGACAACAACACCTACGCTCTCAACGCCACCACGGGGGCAAAGCTCTGGAACTACACGACCGGAGACCTTATTTATTCTTCCCCTGCCGTCGCTAACGGTGTCGTCTACATAGGGAGTACTGACAACAACACCTACGCTCTCAACGCCACCACGGGGGCGAAGCTCTGGAACTACACGACCGGAAGCAAAGTGTTTTCCTCCCCTGCCGTCGCCAACGGGGTGGTCTACGTGGGGAGCGATGACAACAACACCTACGCTCTCAACGCCCTAACCGGCACGCAGCTGTGGAACTACACGACTGGAGGCAGCGTGGAGTCGCCGCCCGCCGTCGCCAACGGCGTCGTCTACGTAGGGAGTACTGACAACAACACCTACGCCCTCAACGCCACCACGGGGGCAAAGCTCTGGAACTACACGACCGGAAACGCCGTGCTCTCCTCCCCTGCCGTCGCCAACGGCGTCGTCTACGTAGGGAGTACTGACAACAACACCTACGCTCTCAACGCCACCACGGGGGCGAAGCTCTGGAGCTACACGACCGGAGGTCTCGTGGCCTCATCTCCCGCCGTCGCCAACGGCGTAGTCTACGTAGGAAGCGATGACAACAACCTCTACGCCCTCAACGCCACCACGGGGGCGAAGCTCTGGAGCTACACGACCGGAGGCTACGTGGACTCCTCCCCTTCAGTCGTCAAGGGGGTGGTCTACGTGGGGAGCGATGATGGCAACGTCTACGCCATCGGCAGCGCAGCTGCGGCCACAAGTCCGGGAACGCCCGGCTTCGAGGTCGTGCTCGCCTTTGTCGCACTCGTTTTTGTCGGACTCTTAATCGTCGCGTACGTAGTGAGGAGGAGTTAACCCCCCCACCCTCTTTTTCTTTACACTCAGGTGGCGCCTGAAACGCCTATGCACCGATAATGAGTGGGCGATCTCTGTTGGTTCAAAAATGATTTATTATTGCGCCGCTGGAGTTTAAGTTACCCTACGACGCCGGAAGCTCCGTGTACCGCGAGGCCTTCAGCCCAACCGTGAAGGTCACGGTCTACGTGTTCCTACGGCCCTATCCTTAATTTCTAGCTCAGATTTCTTTTTTGATTTTGAGCGATCTCCTGTCGCGAACTATTTTCTCCATGTCCTGTCCCGCCTTTTCCAGACAGGCCTAAAAAGAGCATGTGGGATCGGATGCGAGGCCGTTAGCCTTTGCGGTAAACGCGAACATTTAAGGGTTCACGCACGTTTCTACGGCTAAAGGTTTTGTGCGCTAGGGCGGCACAGAGCTAAAGCTGAACCTAGGAGGTGACATGTGGGCAACGCATTTTGGCTTGGGATAACTGGAGGAATCTCCGGTATCCTCGCCGTTGTACTCGCCGTTCAGCTCGGAGGAATGAGCGACGCGTTTAACGCAACTGGGGGGTTACCGCCCTACACGAACGCAGCAGGGGCAGCACTCATCTTCTCACTAGTTGGAATCGCCGGCGGCGTACTCGAAAACCGGAAAATCGTAGGCGCAACTCTAATGATTATCGGAGCGCTGGGGGCTCTGATATCGATCGGCCTTTTAAGTGGTCTTAGCGTTGTAGAATTCGTAGCGGGAGCCGTCCTCATTCCGCTCGGGGTTGTGATATCGTTTTTCGGCATTCTTACCTTCGTACTATTCCTGCTAGGGGGCATCCTTATTTTGACGCAAGCGCCGCATCCGCACTAGGCACTGGAATGCCTTATCCTGGCGTCGCTATTCCCGTTGCAGCTTACTCATTGCTGGCACTACCTTAGGAGCTCATCGCGCACTTTTGAAGGTGATGGTTACTTCGCAGCTATCGTTTTGGGCAGTGTGATTGAGCTGCTCTACGTTGCGCTCCTCTTAGGTCGTTGCGGACAATCGGTTGGTAGGCGTCAGTCACGATAAAAGCGGTCAGAGAGGCGGACAACACACCGATCACCTACGGAGCGGCGTTTGTGCGCACGATTCTGCTATAGATCGACGAGATTCAGCACGTCAGCCCTACCTGCTGCGTAATCCTCATTTGGACTCATAAGAAACAGCGTCTCGGCGATCGCGTTGCGCACAGCGTCGTGCTGAAAGCATAAAAGCTTCGTGCCCCATAACCTCAGCGATCAGTTTGGGACTTAAGTGGGCCAAACCTGTGAGGTATCACCCGTTATTTCTCAGCCGGTGCGCTAAACCACTCAGTTAATCGCGCTGCGGGGGGCGAAGCACGCTGTTCACGGCGTGGCCGAGGCGCTCTGCGCACTTGGTGCAGTTCGGATCGTTTGAGGTGTGAAGCAGCCGAAGTGTAGGCCATACCAGCAGACCCCGTTTTTTATGGTTGTTGCATTCGTAGCCATCACGTTCATCTCCAATCAGGACTACACGGAATGGTTTCATAAGGCCGCGTGAGACAGGGATTGTGTGGGAACTCGTGACAGCATCTTTGTGTGGGAACTCGTGACAGCATCTTTGTGTCACACCTAACGCCGGCTGCTTTCGCGGGAAGTGACCAGTAGTATCCTACGTCATCGGCAGCGTGTGACCTGCTAAGCTCGAAAATACCCAATTCCTTAATCGCCGCGAAGCAGTTTTGACAACTCCCCCGTTCTTCGAGCCATCAAACGATACCAGATGGGGCCCAGCTAACAACAACGTTTATACTATCTCGCCGCCTTTTTGGGCGACGCATATGATAAAAAAGTTATTAGCCATCATAGTGCTCGTGATGGTTGCCTCGTTATCAGTAGCGGGTTGCACATCATCAACTAATAGCAACCAAACGGCAAGCAGTGCATCACAAGCAGCATCGAGTACAGCATCGATGAAAGCAAAGACAGCAAATACTACGACTTCAGCGTCGGCAACGCGTGTGCCGGCACACTTGAAGGTGCTATTCTTCTATGAGACGAATTGTCCCTATTGCCAAGCGCTGGAGCCACACGTCACCCAGCTTCAAAAGAAGTATGCGGGGAAGGTCCCCGTGCAGTCGATCGTGAACTATGCGAGCCCGCTGGCCGATCAGTACAAGGTGCCGTCGGTCCCGACGCTGATCCTGCTAAACAACGGCCGTGAAGTCGGACATTGGATCGACGCCACGAATACCAAGGGGATTACAGCTCAAATTAATAGCTTACTCCGCGCGAGTTAGGATGAACGCGGCTTGATCTACGGCGCTTAGCGTCTCACTATTAAGCGAGATGGTTACGGGTTGCATAGCTGCCTACGTTGTTGGAGCGACAATAATGATTGCTATTTTGATCCCGTTAATTACTGCTTATGACGCTCATAAGAACGCATAAAGAGTGATTAACCAACCATTAATTAGGCATTAAGAAAAAGATGCGTCACGATGGCGATATTCGCATCAAAATGGCCCTTATTCGTCACTGCGAGCGTTTGGGAAACTGCGGCAGGTAAATGGCGCGCCGTAACTCGCCCAGCTATTACTAAAATGAGTCAGCGTTCGGAGTTAAAAACGACAACGATCTCTAAGATTCAGAGGACCCTGGACGCGAAGGGAATCTTTAGAATCAGATAGGCTGCCGCAAAACAGAGCGGAACCGTAATCACCGCTGCCAGACCGAACTTGAGCAGGTGCTCGAGAGAGAGTCCCATCAGCGCAACGGCAACGAATACGATGATCGGGGCCGAGATGACATAGACGGTGTACGAGTGCCGACTCAGGAATCGGCTGAAGCTGCCCGACCAGTTGAACCGGTCACGGAAGAGCGTGATCAGCCCGAGGGACATTCCCACCGCAACGGTCGAATCCCACAGCGCATAGACCGCAGACTGCCATGACCCGTAGCCCGCGAGATTTGTGATGCCTCCGCTGAGCGCAATGGGGAGGAGTGTGATCGTCGCGACCAGCACCAGAGCGAACCCCACCCTCCCCATCGATTTCGGAATGTTCCGTAGCCAATTGTGACGGACGGCAACGATACCGATGATGAAGAAACTGAGATACTGGGGGAGGTAGGACAGGGTCGGAAATCCGGCTACGTACTCACCTATCGGTATGACGATGCGAATCAAATAACTGGTTAAGGCCAGGACAAGGATGAACGCGGCTATGATCCGATAGCGGGGAGGCTCGTTGCTGCTCTCCTGCCGTGGCACATGGTTTCTTCTGATAGCCCACCAGATCGCGAAGCCGATGTCGAAGATGAGCAGCATTGCTAAAAACCAGGCGAGTCCAAAACCGACCAGTTGGGGGTAAGCTTGCCAGGACAGAGGCGTGGTGATGCCGCTCAGGGACGCTGGCATTGCGTACGAGCCGAGAGATGCGATCGGATTGAGCACGAAGAAGTACACGAGCAGAGGGATGCCCAAGCGGATCAGTCGATCCTTGACGAAGCGCCTCACCCCCTTACGCTCGAGCGATCCGGGCGAGAAGTATCCCGAAATCAGGAACAAGAGACCCATAAAGTAGGCTTGGTTGACGACTATAAAAATGACCAGCACGACGAGCGGCAGCGGGTAGCTGGGAGGCGGCTCCACTTAATAGAAGGCCCCCACCCCGGTGTAAACGATTGCCAGGTGGTGCAGCACCACCAGCGTGATCAGCCAGGTCCGCAGGTTGTCGGCGAAATAGAGGCGGTCGCGCAATTTTTTAGGCGGAGGGGGTGTTCCTTGTTCTCCCCCAACGACTCCCTTTACGTCCTCAGTAGGTGCTTGTCCTGACGCCATCGCCGAATCCTCTTTTAGCGAGAGCCCCTAAAACTCACCTACTAGGTTCAAGGAGGTTTAAACGTATTGATCTGCGTTCACGACTGCTCATATACCCGCCCGCATTCGCGGCTCTGAAGCAAACGCTCCTTATTTTTTTGATAATTCGTCGCAACTGCTGACGTGCGCTCTTGGATAGCCAGCCATCGTGCGCGCGGTCTTGCAGGTATTGATAGGCTTCCCAACTAGTCGAGCACTTCCACAAAAGTTTTTCGGCAGCAATATCGACATAGTCGTTTTTGTAGTCCGCGATTTCAAGGATGAGTTCATCGACCTCTACGCAATCGTTGTTCATCGGGCAAGATGGGAGGTCTATCAGGGTAATTATTAGCTAAAAGTCGAGCGAAAGTGTGGTAAAATTCAGAGGGCCCTCGTGCACGACGTTCGTAAGGCAGTCACACAACGACATTTGCATCAGCTCTTAAACGGAAGCCTCTGCGCCCGTTGATTGCCGATTTGCGTTAATCTCCTGTGCGCTGTCGTATAGTCAAAAGGAACACGCTAAGCTATCGACTTTTTTTAACAGAACTATGTTAATCACGATCTTTATGCAGATAGAAGCTAAGTCGTTTAGTGCTATGGGTGAAGCAACTTCGACAACTACCCCGCTAGGACATCGCATCAGACTGATGAACACGGAGAGAGGGTAGTTGTGGTTCCTACTCGCGAATATAAAGAAATGCTCGAGCGGCTAGAAGACGCGGAAGACATAGCTATCATAGACGAGCGGTGGAATGGCCCAACTGTGCCGTGGGAAGATATGAAAAAGCGGCTAAAGGCGAGTGGGTGCTTATAAACTCGTTATCCTGGCCGGACCTACTCAAAAATTGCTACGGCACTACTGCTTGGATTGCCCTTCTTCTCTTAGCACAAAAACGCCTAACGGGGCCCTAATTATTGTAAGAGCGATCTCAAGCCGTCGGTTTTGAAAAAAATAAAAACACACTCATTGGTGTGTTTTATATAGACTAGCAGCCTCGATTCAATGGGGTTTTGATACGGTCACTGCAGAGGAAGAAGCAATTCTCAGAAATCTCTTAGATAAATTAGCATCGCTCACTGATGAACTTGACGAAAACGCCAAGAGAACTGGCGACAAGAGCGCGTATTTGGTTTCAACGTTCATCAAGGCGTATGGTGCCGTCGAGAACCAAAAACTTATGATTGAATTGCAAAAGTTTGAGGCGCTTGACGAGATTATGGCAGCACTAAAAGATATGCAAAAAAGGGGGGTAATGAATATGGTAGAAAAGGATGTAAAAGCTATTAAATCGGCGATAGAGTCTATGAAGGCGTCTAGTTGGGAGAATAAGAATGAGATAATCAAGCAACTAGAGGAGAACCTCGACGCGCAGTATGACGAAATAACCGAGGGGAGTTATTCGACCGGCTATGAGGAGGCCCAGGGGTTGATTAAATCCTCTGACTGGGGCGAATCAGAAAAGGAGCGCGTGCTCAAGCTTTTGAGCGAGATTAATGAAGCTGAACAGGTCGAAGAGCGAGAAGGACAGAAGGCGAGAACAGCAGCGATTCAAAAGATGATAGCGAAAGACCCCTCTTTTTTTGCTATTGCCAAGCTTGCCCGTTCAACCGGGCGCGCCCTTAAGAGCGGAGTTATTTCAGAGGGGGACGCATACAAGTTATTATCGTATGCGCTGGAAACTGAGGGGTTGAAAAGTTAAAAACGCTGGAGCAGGCATGCAGGGAATATGATAATGAACACCCTTATCGTTTACAAGTCCTACCATCGCATGAACACCGAGAAGGTCGCAAAGGCCATGGCGGAGGCTATGGACGCTCAACTCTCAAAGGTCGAGGACGTCCGGCCGGAAGCGCTGACAGGATACGACCTCATCGGCTTTGGCTCGGGCATCTACGGGTTAAAGCACCACAAGGCGCTGATCAAACTGATCGAAGCCATGCCTGCTATGGACAAAGACGTATTCGTTTTTTCGACCTGCGGCAACGTTCGAGAGGTCAACCACAAGCAGATCAAGGAGAAGCTTACTGAGAAAGGTTGTCACATCGCCGGCGAGTTCACCTGCTTTGGCGAGTTCGCAGGCGCGCTGCGATTAAACAGAGACTGGAAAGGGGCGCTCGCGTTTATTGGCGGCAAGAACAAAGGACATCCGGACGAAAAGGATCTGGGGAACGCCCGTGTGTTTGCGAAGGGTCTTTTGAGTGTAGAACACGCCTGCTAGAGGCGGTCCGTTCTCATTTGCGATGCTCGTCGCCGCGTGACCGAATCCTCGCAACTCCCAACTTGATTGCCCAGTGTGCCTCACTAATTTTGAAATGACGAGCAATTTGTTTATCGTTTTCCAATGCTCGTTGTTGCTACGATTTTCAGCTTCATTTCGAACATCACGTTGATCAGCATTGTCCTAGCATACCCGCCAGACAATAGAGATCCACGGTTGTGCCACCTATCACGATAACGCCGTTACAATCAAGAGATGGCACAACCTATCATGTCGAGAAGCGTAACAGATGACTGAGACATGGGACCCCGCCGACTATTACGAGCACTCCTACCCACAGTACGCGCTCGCGCTTGGATTACTAGAAAGGCTTCGGCTTACCGGCAACGAGCGCATCTTGGACGTCGGCTGTGGCGACGGAAAAGTGACAGCCGAGCTTGCCACACGCGTGCCACGCGGCTCTGTGCTCGGCATTGATGCCTCTACCGACATGATCGGATTCGCCCGGATGATGTTCCCCCAATCGGCGCATCCGAACCTGTCATTTCGTTATGGAGATGCAGCGAAGCTCACGTTCCGCAACGAGTTTGACGTCGTCGTCGCGTTCGCGTCGCTCCACTGGGTTAAAGACCTGCCGATTGCGGTGCGCGGCATCAAGCAAAGCCTCACGCCTGGCGGGCGCTTTGCGGCTCAAATCGTGGCAAAACGACACGCCACAGCGCCGATCAGGTCGCCGCTGCACCTAGCGCGAAAAGAGGTTATGGACCGTCCGACGTGGAGAACGTATTTTGATGGATTCGAGCAGCACAGGGCGTATACTGCAGACGAATGCGAACAACTGCTTACGGATGCCGGCTTCGTGCTGCGGCGCTTCAAGTTCGTCAACGAAGAAGTAATGCACCGGGATGCCGACGCGCTCAAGGGATACGCACGATCGACGTGGCATCGATACACCGACCAGATTCCTGCGCAGAGGCGAGACGCCTTTCTTAACGAGGTCGTACAGCGGTGCATCGAGCTGTCACCCGCAGATCGAAGCGGGCAGATACGCTTGCACGCGTACATGCTCGAAGTCGAGGCAACGGCCGGAGCCGCATAACCGCCTTTGGAACGCGATATCAACATCGCAGCACACGACCTGTCGCGGCGCCGCGTCACAGGATCCGCAATTCCCAACTTGATTGCCCAGTGTGCCTCACTAGCTTAATTTTGAAATGACGAGCAATTTGTTTATCGTTTTCCAATTCCTCGTGGTTGCTGCCGTTTTCAGCTTCGTTTCGAACATCGCGTTGTTCAGCTTTGTCCTGGCATACCCATTCGGGCAATAGAGATACACTTCTGTGTCAACAATTACGAACGTCTCACCTTGGTCGAGTTTTATGTCTAGGGTTGACGTGACCGTTTCGTCGGGCGTGTCTGATAAAAAGGTGACATACAGCTTGTCGGGCCTTACGCCTGCGCTATCGATAAGCGGATTATTCTCGATGATAGTCTCGAGTTCACGCTGCGTCCTGATGAGCACGTTTGTCGAAAACCCAAAGGTTTCGTGTAACTTTTCTTCCACGCACGCGGCAATTTTTGCCTTTTCCGCACGCCTGCACTCAAAAATGACGTTGCCACTCTGAGCGTACGTTGTCACATTTTCAAAACTCAGCGATTCAAAAACCATTTTTACATCCGTCATTGGTGCGGTTTTTCGACCGCTGACGTTGATTCCGCGCAACAAAGCAATGCATCTCACCGCTTCACGCCCCCCTCTAGTTGTTTCGCTGCACGGCGAACAACGCCTGACGGTCATTCGTGCACTAGTGCGGCAGAGCCCCGCTCGTGCTGCCTTCGTCAGTTCTTCGCGCTAGTACTAACGCTGGTCCGCGTGGTGCATGGCCCACGGAACCCACACGAGGACCTCTATTACCCCCGCAACGGCGAACGATATCAGAACGACACCTATGTTTTGCAGAATGCTGAAGCTGCTTGCATAATAGAATAGCCATAGCGCTAGGAAAACGAGCCACACGAACGGCACGGCGATAGACTCGTATATCCTCCTCGGCTCTGGTTGTTGGTTGCTCATTTCTGAATCCCCTGGTTTTAACGCTGAATAGTTGCACGACATTGCCCCTCATTACTGTTTCTTTTTGATGGTCCACTTGTTTGCACGGGGGCACACGTTTCAGTGAGCAACCGTCGTTTTCAGAGGACCGCCCATGGCAAGACTTATTGAGACGCCTCACCTGTATGGCTGCAATGAAGGCACTATTGTTGCGCGTCGGTATCGATAAGGGGTGCGGAGGGACGCTTAGTCCTATATTTGACGATGGATCGTTCGAGTTCGTCCCAATTCCCGAGAGCTTTCCCGCGCCGGGCGCCGCGACGTATAACGACAGAATTGGGAGAAAAGGGAAGCGCCTTTCAGCCTACGTTCCGTCGAGCATCAAGAACGCGCCAATGCACGAAGACCCCGAATTTCTCACCTGCACCTACGGCGATCCGACACTGAAGCGCTATTACCTGCTGAAGCTCGTTAAAGGAGATCTGCTCGTATTCTACGCCGGCTTGCAGCCATTTGCAACTGCCAAATACAACGAAGCTCTGTACATCATCGGATATTTCGACGTGGACAACGTCATAGAGTTTAACAAGTTATCAGAAGCTGAGCTCACAGAAAGCCTTCAGCGGTACAGTCACAACGCACACGTGAAGCGCCGAAATTCCTTCCGCGATCTCGTCGTGGTAACAGGCGCCGGGGACAGCAAACTTTTAGACAAAGCGATACTGATCAGCCAAAAGAAACCAGATAGGAGAGGCCGACCAATGAACGCGCTTTCTCCTGAAATGGAAACATTGCTTGGAATCTCGGGGTTCATTCAACGCAGCATTCCGCCGCGATTTGTCGCCGAACAGCAAAACGTCCGCAATTTGGTGGCTCTGCTTGCGTCAGCGAGGCTGTAAAGAACAACGAGGCCGCGATTCTTCTGTTAATTTCTGCAGCTCTTTTGACCACCTTCAGGATTGAGCAATATATCGATAGCAGTTAAGTCGGGTTCGTCGTTCATCTGAAAATCTCGTTCCAGTCGTTTTTCATACTTACGATGGTGTAATCTTTTTCCTGAGCAATGGCGAATAGTTTTTCTGCTCCATTTTCATACGCATATTCGCGTTCCTCGTCGTCGTGGTGTATGAATAATCTGAATTTGGCAGATTCCAGCATTTCTATATCTACGTCACCATTTCCCGCTGCAAAAACAGGTAAGCGTCCAGTTTGGGCGAATATGTGCTCAACTTTTCCGGGACCTAGCGCAATTCCTCCAAGAGCTTTGTCAACCCTCGTTAACGTGCCCTTATTGTATTCATACTGGGAAGCGGTCCCTATGACGTTTTCCTTGAAGATGCCCCATATTTCCTCAGAGATCACACGCATGAAATCACGACCGCCGCCAGAGCACACAAACACCCGGTATTCGTACTTCTTCAGCAAGTCGAAAAGCTCTAATATAGGCTTGTACACCAGTTTGGTGAAATTAGCTGCGAATTTCTCCTGTTTTACAGTAGCAAAAAACTCTTTCACTTCAGCTTCAAACTCATCTGGAGTTTTTCCAGTCCACTCCCGTGCAAAAGCACCTTCAAGAGCCACAATAGCCTTATGGTCTTGTTCAATTGCCTTTTGAAAAAACGTCTCGTCTCTTTCGAGAATAGCCTTGTAGGGCTGCGCACTCGCCAAAGAAGGATTCTTCTGAGCTGTTGTGGCAAAGACTCTGAACAGGAAATCAAGAAAGGCCGGCATCGGCCGTTCTACCCACAGCGTCCCATCGTTATCGAACGTTGCGATGCGGTCTACAGGTTTAACATAGTTCGGACCTTCTTCTATGGACGATTTCAGAAAATTAAGGATGGATTGTTTTACTGGCCCATCATTCCAGCTTTTAAGTATATCGTCATTCGAAATTAACGCAACTCCCCCCAACTTTTCAATCTAAAGCATTTTTTTCTTAATTTCTTAAGGACTTTATTACTTGAAAATCAGATTCTACTTATAAGCTTAATTTGAATTTACAGCTTACTCTGAAAAGCGCCCCCCTAGACCTTTTCGACTGACATCAAACATGAGGCTCTGCACAGAACTATCGCCTATTCGCAGTTGTAAAGGCTGCAGTTGCGACAAGGGATAAATGAGCACCGCTTTTTGAGCGTGAATTTATGCCGCATAGGCGGTTACCTGACGATCAGGTCGCACCGGAGCCGAGTGTTTATGCGCTTCTCTCTCATCTGTGAACGGCATAAACCGCGAAACCTAAGAGCATCACGAGGCTGCCCACAATGACCGAGGCAAGGGGCAGCGTGAATGCAAGCACGAGACAGCTCAATAGTCCCAGTGTTGCGAGTTTCCTGCCAAACAGTCTCTCGTCAGGTTTCAGGGTGTACGCAGATGCGTTGGTAATCGCGTAATACAGTAACACGGTAAACGAGCTAAACCCAATCGCCGAACGAACGTCAACGAACAAGACAACGCTCACTAAGATTAGTCCCACCGTTACTTCAGCTAGATACGGCACTTTGTACATGGGGTGCACTCGTGCGAGATAGGACGGCATGGTGTGGTCCGCTGCCATCGCGAATAATGTGCGGCTCACGCCCGTCATCAGGGTGAGCAGTACGCCGAGCGTCGCAAACACTGCGCCGAGCGTCACGAGCCACTGCCACTGGGCAAAGCCAGCTTCGTGCACTGCCGTCACCAGCGGCGCGTTCGATTGCGCGAGCGTGGCGGGCCCTACGACCAGGAGTGTCGATACGACGACCGCGGCGTAGATCAGGAACGTCAGGGTTAAGCCGAGCAAGATTGCCCGCGGGATAGCCGTTTCGGGATTTCTCACTTCTTCGCCAAGCGTCGCAATCCGTGAGTAACCGGCAAACGCGAAGAACCAAATTCCTGCCGACTGCAATATGCCGTAGAGCCCACTCGAGCCAGACAGCGGTTGCAAGTTCGCAAAATTCGGATGCCCCTGCAGTATCAAGGCGACAATGGCGACGAGCGAAAGCACGACGATGGAGACGATGACCTTTGTCACGCTGGCAGTCTTTTTGATCCCGAAGGAGTTGAGCGCCATAAAGGCAATGACCGCCCCGGCGGCCAAGAATCGTGCATAGGCCGGAAAGAGGTAGTACCCAAACGTGAGCGCAACCGCGGCGCAGCTGGCGAGCTTGCCGACGATGAAGGCCCAGCCTGCTGCCCGCGCCCAGAAGTCGCTGAGCCTTTCTTTGGCATAGACGTAGGTCCCGCCCGACGTCGGATAGAGTCGCGCCAGTTGCGCTGATGAGCTGGCATTGAAGAACGCGACGCAAGCAGCTATAGCAAGACCGAAAAGCAAACCGGCTTGAGCAGCCGCCGCGGCCGGTGCAAGCGCGGCGAAGATGCCCGCCCCTATCATTGAGCCTAGTCCGATAAAAACGGCGTCTCGTGTCCCCAGCGAACGTGACAGCCTGTCTGTTTTTGCATTCACCGGGCGCTGTTATAGTGAAGCATATGTTTTAAGCTAAGCCTTGGAAACCTCGAATTGCAGCATCGACAAGGGCAATAAGGTGGATGATGCCAACGGAATGACCGCTAGTCGGTTCTCCTTTTGCGTCTGACAATCGTTGGGAGAAGTTTCAGTTGTGGCCTGTGGGTTTGCCCAAACTGCGGTATGAAACTGAAATACGAGCCAAAGAGAAAAACTGTGTGCCTAAGCAGCAAAAAACCTATCTTAAAGTCTCGTCTGGAGATAGAAGAGAAGTACGCATGACACAAGCTGAGGATAGTGAGCACCAACGGGCGATCAAACGAGAACTTGAGGGATTGTCCGAAGCGGACAGAAAGCGCTTTGAGCAGATCAGAGCAGCACACAGAGAGAGACATGGAAAAGAGACGCCCGAGCAGCTGCATAGCGTATTACACACGATTCGACGCAACATATACGAAAGGCAAGGATTGGAGGGCATCAAAGAGGGGAACTTCGCACGTTTCCGGGACGCTCGTCTAGGTCTGGCGCTGCTGCTAGAAGAAGAAGCCGAGAAAGACTCAGAAAAACTGAGAAAGGCGCTGGCTACGCATCTTGAAGTTTGTTATATAGACATGAACGGCCCACAAGAGAGCACAGCACGCGAACGAGAACGTGACAACACGCCTCCTTTTGAGCCACGCAAAAGCCTCCTGACAAGTGGCATTGTGAACACTGCAAACGTCTTCATAGAGCGACTAGGGTTGGCGAGAGCTGAGACGAAAGCCTTGTTTCATAAACACAATAGCAGACATCTCAGTCATCTAAACATGCCTCTGTCGGTAGATGAAGGCTGGAATCAATTGGAACCCAACCTGGTTTTCAAACGCGAATGATTGTCAAAGTCGTCCAGGTGATGCAACACTTCCACTCGCCTTTGTCGACGTTGTGCGGCTCCCTTCTCAACACAGGAGAACTTCTGCACGCACCGTGGTACCACTCTAGCGGGCTGGCCGACGATTTTCGATGGTAGCGGAATGGAGTACGTACTGTCCCGGCCTATCCGGTGCCTAAACAGCAAAAAGATCTGCGATTTTTTGGAAAAGCAATCTTGACGACGGCATACATTGAGAGCGTCGTAGCTGCCTGTTTCGTCTGCGTACCACGCCATCTATCGTTTCACAGAGAGGAGCGACATCGGTTAGCTTAAAGGCGATCAAGGCCGGCTGTTCGACTGGCCAGTGCTTCTAGCGCCTATAGGACGCAAAACCGATTCAGAACTAGAGACAGCAGGACCGGCGCTTATGCCTTGTTTACTCTTTTTGCGTTCCTCTGAACTGCTTCAAGCAGTATTCGTATCTCTCAGGGTTTTTTATTGAAGGGTGGTAGCGGGACTTTGAACACGGCGAAATAACACGTTTGAGAGGGACGCCTGTTCCTGGGTCCATTATAGGTTCATCACCAGTTATTCTTCCTCCTGTCGGGCAACCAGGGCAGATTTTTGGTTCGCTCATTTGTTTCTCACCTCGGATGCATTATTGGTTAGATGGTCTTTGAGTGATCTTTTTAGCCATTCGTGAGCCGCGAGAACCTCTTGACCGCCATCCGTGTTCTTTTAGAACTTTCTCTACTAATCTCTTTTTCGTAGTTAGTTCCCCCACCGCAGTCAGTCACTGTTCGAGTAGCTCTTCCGGGTAGCTGGATTTTGTAGGCTACCTGAATACGGCCAAACTTCTGCGCGAACTCCTTTATCTCAACAGGTGCATCTCAAAAATTATGCCCCTGCAGTGCAATATTGAAAGGTTGCTCATTGTTCAAATCTGAAATTAAGAGCTAAATCACTTTTTTAAGTGAGGGTACAGACTTCACAAGTTTACAAAAACAGATTGGCTCGAGGAGATTCGAACTCCTGATCCCCGCCGTGTAAAGGCGATGTCACAAATGGTAGTCCGAATCAGGAAGTGCATGCATAACTAATACCTGCTTAGACGATGCCTTTTTATACCAGCTTTTGGCTTAGCGCTGGTGCGCGTGAATAGAAAAGTAGAACCCACGCACATGAATTAGATTTACGAACTCGCTCATCAGAGATTTCGCGACCGCGTAACAATTGCTAACCCAATCAGAATCCAGATATAGCAACGCATAGCAGATACTGTCTGAGGCATGAAACAGCTGGACAGCACTCAGCGCCATTTAAGGCAACCGACATGGTAGGAAAAGACCTCCTCATCGAACTTTTTCAAGCGGCTGAAATGCGCCGCTGGAACGACAAGCTGTGTCCCATCCCCCTCACCGAACTCGATAAGCAAGGACACAAGATGGCCATCGCGTACGTGCTCGGCAAGTTCGCCGAACACACCAGCGACTTCAGCTGGATCGAGGTCATCGAGGGCGGCCTGTTTGAATACTTCGAGCGCCTCACCCTTACCGACTTAAAACCTCAGATCTTCGAAAGGATCAAGGCAAACGACGAAACGTATAACGAGCTGAAGACCGAGGTCTACACGCGCTTTACACCCCTCATTTCCGATCTAAATGGTCTCGACAAACGGTTTGAAGCGTATCTATTTCACCCGCAGGACACTACCAGCAGGAAGGTACTCGACGCGGCCCACTTCTACGCGACCAAGTGGGAGTTTGACATCATAGAACGCGAGAATGCGAGCGATTACGAGATTCACGAGATCCGGCGGGGATTGCAGAGCCGCCAGGAAGCACTCGCTGACGTCGAAGGGCTGCGCTACCTCGCCCTTTTCCCGACCTATCGGAGCTTTGTCGACTTGTGCGGGCGCCTGCGGTTTCAGGTACGATGGGGGCAGCTCTTCCGAGTGCCGCGAACCTCGGTGCTCGGCCACATGCTCATCGTGGCGATCCTCTCGTACCTGTTCTCGCTCGAGATATGCGCGTGTCCGAAGCGCAGCGCCAACAACTACTTCACCGGGCTGTTCCACGACCTGCCCGAAGTCCTCACCAAGGACATCATCAGCCCCGTCAAAAGGGCGGCCACGGGCCTGGACCGCTTCGTGAAGGACTTCGAACGGGAAGAGATGGAACGCAGAATTTACGGACCAGAGCTCATCCCGAAGGCGTGGCAACCAGAGATGCGGATGTTTACTGAAGACGAGTTTGTCTCAAAGGTCACGATCGATGGCCACGTGCGCCACACCACCTCTGACGCGATAACCGCGTCGTACAACAATGACCGATATAACCCGGTCGACGGAGAGCTCGTCAAAGCAGCCGATGACCTCGCGGCGTTCATGGAGGCGTACTTGGCACTGCAAAACGGCATCTCGAACTCGCAATTGCAGACCGCCGTTCGAGAGAAGAAACGGCTCTATCGCGAAAAGACGATTGCTGGGATAAACTTCGGCAAGGTTTACAAGGGGTTTCACTAAATTTGGTGCGCACCAAACATATGTCATCCAGATCCATTATGCCCAGCTGGACCGTCATCCGAGATTGCTACGCATCCTTTTTCGGAGTACCTGCCGCGGCGATGCCAACGGGCCTCTGATCGTATCAACCAGCGATAGGGCAAAAGGGGGGTTGGTCCAGGCGGTCTGTCGCACTCCTGAAATCCCACGATGGGGACTATAAAGTAAGCACTGCCCGGATCCATGCGGTACGGTGCTCCCGCGGTATCACCCGCTGTTCGTGTCCGCGCTGCGGCACATGGCGCATAAACGCACTGCACGCTGCGCCCGCTTGAAGGGGCCGCACGTGGTATTCAGCTCGTTGAACCAACAGACGTCGATGAGGATGGCGCTTGACGCGAGTACCGCGAGAAACACACGCGGCCTCAATCAGTCCTTTGCCAAGTATTCAAGAGACGTTGTCATCGACTCGAGCAGTTTATCCAAGCATGCTTCGTCAACGCTAACCGACTCGTACTCCGGCAGCGCCTCCACGAACTCCAAGTGTTTTTCGGCGCTCTGCGCGCAAAAGTCCACTAACGCGGCGAAGTCTTTCTCCTGTTGGTCGCCGTTATTTGCCGTTTCCCCTACCCCTTCCCAGCGCTCAGTATCAGCCGGCAGCAAAGGCAATTTGACGGTGCCGACGCGCTCACGAAGGTCCTCTTCCCACTCGCTCATCAGGTCCTCAAAGGCGGTGAGGTGTACATCGTTTGCCTCCATGAACTCCCGCGCGCTTTCGATATTCGTCTTTACCTCAACCATAAGCTCCGTTGCCGAACCAATCAACTGCCGCGCGAGTGTCTCTCCCTGCTCAGCAACGGCGATATCAACAAAAAAGCGCCCGTCCTTGTCCCGCAGTCCGAAGACACCAAAGAGGCATGGCCAGCCGTCCCCCCCGAGTTTATGCAGCATCTGCTTGTCCTTCATCGTGCTGCTCAGCAAGTTCAAGTATTCCTCGACGAAGACGTGCTGTTTAAAGAGCAAGAACAGGCCGCCGAGATGCGCGAGCCGCTCGCGCAGCTGCAGGTATAACACCTTCGTATTCGAGATGTGGAAGCTCATCACGCGTTCTGCATCAAGCATCTTGTTGTAGCTGCGGCTTTCTTCCTTAGAGACAATGCTCCGTCGCAGACTCTGCACCTCGTCTAACGTGATGAGATTGGTCAAGTGCACTTCGAGGTGCGCCTTCGCGTTTGCCACCAAAAGCCCCTTCTCACGCCCAGAGGCCGTGTTCAGCGCGCGCTGGAGGCGCTTTGCGCTTCGTGCTGCCATATCGGTCCCTAGACCCCGTCAGTACCAAGGACGCGCTCGATGCGCTCGAGCCGCTCCTGCAGCTCGGCCTCGTCAATGGCCTTCAGAAGGGGGGCGAGCATCCCGACTCGCCGAATGGCGGTCGTGTCGTCTATCTCGCCTGCCACGTACGCGCGGTACGCCTCGAGCTGCAGATTCACGAGGTCGCGTGCCTTGACTTCGCCGTCTCCGGTGCCGACCTTCGGGCCGGATCCGCGCGTCTTATCACCCACGGCGCTTATCCGGTCCAACAGCTCGCGCACAGCGAGACGCCGTTGCACCTCGTCGTCGCTGCGCACGAGCGGTGGCATGACCTCCGCCTTCAGTTGAGCGCTCAGCTTAACCAAGAGGTCATACAGCTTCGGCGTCGACAGCTCGCTAAGATCGCGCGTTGCGAGCTCATTCCTCACGCGCCGCAGCTCCTCACCGAAGAGCTCGACTCTCGCCTGCGCGGTGAGGGCGTACTCCTCCTGCAAGGCTTCGTACTCGATCGCCTCCAAGTTCTCAATCTCTTCCCTGCACTCCCTGCCCCACGCGATGAGCGTCTTTTTCGTCACGCCGAGCTCACGCTCGATCGCCGCGTAGGAGTTGTTCTGGGCCCTGAGCACCATAAACCGCTCTCGCGCCTCTTTATCTCTCATAGTTCCTCTCATCTGCTGCATCATGCGAGCGAACAGCGCGAACGCCCGCTCGTCGGCAAGAGCCATACCTCACGCTAGAAATGGCCATCCCGATCGCTGCGACTAAGTCTTTTGCCATAGCGCCGGGATCGTGCGTAAGTCCGGGGTGAATATCAACGTCTTTATCACCGCCGTCATCTCGCAGTAATGCTAGTTTGCTACGTGTTGTTTCCATTTCGTCTCCTTAAGAGACGGAAAAACGACTAGGACCACACGCAGTAAACAGGACCCGACATTTTTTATACCGGGTGTCAGTAACAGTGTACCGCGTGCAGGCGGTCGCTACGCGCTTCAAGGTTCCCGCCGTTGGCGCTTGACCGTCTCCACATACTTTTGTTTCGCTTTCTAATTTTTTCGCTCTTCTATATGAACTTTTATCGATAAGACCGATTTAGACGGCCTTACGGCCGATTTAGACGGCCTCAGCACCACGTCTCATGTATTGTAAATCATCCCACATAAAACTAAGCGAAGCAGTGGCACGCGGGCGATGTTATAGAAATTACGCGTGATATTCCTATTTCAGCAAACAAGCGCATAGATTAGAAAAAGGATTTACCAACAAAATCGTAGCTGCGAGAAAGCTAACAAGATAAATTTAGTAATTAAAATAAAAATATGTTTATAATTTTACTGGACGATGGCGCGGGCAATTTAAGGCAAGCGGCGATGGCCTCGCTCAACAGCGTGTTAGCTTCCGCGTTGCGGTGTAGTTTTGGTGTAGTTTTGGTATAGTCGGCGCGAGCACCGTTGCAGTGCTACCGCATACGCGGCACACACGTTAGCTAATGGTGCCGCCCTTTTGGTGGAAGTAAAATAATGCGTTCGGGCTACTCGTTCGCCTTTTCGAGAAGCGCCCTCACGCAGTCGGGGGTCTCTGCCACAACCGCCCTAGGTCCAGCGCAGTTTATCGGTGTTCCAGTTTCCACCGTTGCTAAAGTTAACGATTGAATTGAATTGCCGATACACAAAGATGCCGCCGTTCAGCGGATCAAGCTTCACTGACGTATTGTGGCCAACGTCTGAAGCCGTATTTCCGAGGTTCGCGCCGCCTACTGCGTCGTTGTACCACGATCCGGTTCCGCTAAGAGCACCGCCGCTCTCGTCCCAACTCGTTTGAAGTACCGGAGCTTTTCCGTCCTCACCGATCCAGATCGTCGGATAGGATTCGTGCCCCGGGCCCGCGCTGGTGTCCCACGAAATTTGAATGTAGTAATTGTGGCCTGCGCGGAGTGGAGTAGTAGTGGGTATGTACCACCGCGCGCCGCTGCCGCCGGTCGTAGCGCGGTACAGGGTAAGCTCACAATGGTTAGCGCCGTAGTTGGTGTCAATTTCAAGCATGAATCCGCCATACGCTTTGTCCCAAATTTTCTGGAAGCGCTCGCCTGGTACCGGTCCTGCGAAATGAAATCCTATCTCCCACGAAACGACGTTCTGGTTGTTGGTTGCGGTGCCCGCTGGGATGCCGATAAAATCACTGGTCGTGTCGTCACCCCAGTACGGGTAGCCGTTTGACTGGGTCTGAAATGAGCCAGGATTGCTGACGTACGCGTTATAGCTGGCGCCTGCCGTCCCCTGGTTGACCCACGTTGATCCTGCCTGGGGGACGTAATAGATAGTTGGCGCTGGCGTGTTTGTCTGAGTGGCCGTGGTCTGGGCCTTGACGGTGGTCTTGGCCTTGACGGTGGTCTTGGCCTTGACGGTGACTATGACGGCGCTACTGGTAGAGGACTTGTAGGAGCTGTCGCCGGCGAAGGTGGCGTAGTAGGTGCGCCTGCCGGCGGAGCCAAAGCTTCCGGTGAGGGTGATCTTACCGCTCGCGCTGGTGGTCTTGGTGGTGTCGCTGATGCGTTTGCTACCAATGTAGTGGTAGATCTTGACAGACTTCGACGACAGGGCCTTTGAGCCGCTCTTGAGGGTGGCGGTGAAGGTGACCTTTTGATTGACAGTGGGGGTGAGCGTGCTGGCCGAGAGAGAGAGGTGGGTTGACTGTCGGGTGGAGGATGCGGTGGCTGCGACTGGGGTGGGAACTGCGCCCACGGTGACGACACCTGCAAATACCACGGTAATGAGAAGAACTGCTACAGAAACTGGGACGATGTTATATGCGCGCATGGGTTTGCCTCGGTAAAACGTTCCTTACGTAAGACGCGTCAGAGGGGCATAAAAAGGCTTCGGTCAAACGATATCGCTAAAACGACGCAGCGATGTCGAAATGGCAAAAAAATGGCTAAGAACGCTCGATCTGGCGTCGGTTTGATCGCCCTTCTTGTTTCCACTGCCCTCGCCACAGCCGCTTAACAGGTGCCTCGTTGTGCGTAGCGGGTTCTTCTTTCGGGGTGATGGACAACCAGCTTTTTCTTAAAGCGCCGCTAGCACGAAGCCAAACCCGTAGTAAGAGCGGCACGTACGTACTACGTCAAACCTAAGCGTTTCAAGGCGATGATTGGGGTTTTACGTGCTCTTTTGTGCTTCTCGCCGAAGGCGGCCGTATCGGTTACGTAGGCAGGGCCGATTTTACACGTACTATGATTCGCCCATCATTAGCCATATTGTCATGCCGACGTTGCGCCCGTAGAGAGCAGCAGACAGAAAAAAGAGGTCACCTTATAATGTGGGTGGAGCTGGGGCGCTGGTGCATTTAGGCGAGATTTTGGCTTATGTTTATGGGATTTGGTTATACTTGATAAACTCGTGTGCCGCTGCCGAGGTCGCGGCTGTAATGGTAGATCATGTCGTTAACCGTCGTCGGTGTCTGTCCGAGGGCCTCCGTTACCTCTGCACGTCTAGCGTTGTTGCGCGTCATCACGCCTGATTGTAGCTCGTATGGTTACTCCAGGATGCCATGCTGAATCCGCATCAATATCTACACGCAATTTATTATATCGGCAAAAGTCAATAATCTCGCATAAATCCTTAAACGACGCGCCGTATGGTTCCGTTGTTATCACATACTCGCCGTCAGAATGCTTATGAGTGGTCGAGTGGTCGAATATGCCGAGAATATTGCCCACGTCGTCCGCGTCTACTTCTTCTTCGCGTCCCGGTACACGCACGCGGCGCTTATGGAGTAGTTTACCTAGTTGAGCGCCGTTCGGGAATTTACCGCCCGGGTTCCGTTTTACGCTCATAACTTCGGCATATACGTTTTCTAAATCGTCTAATTCTTCGAGCGTTTGAACCGCCTCGATATACTCTGGCGATGGATTGGGATTATACTGCGTTCTGCGCTCGCGTTTAATATCCTCGGACTTCATATCTTTTCTATCTCCTTAAACTGAAACCCGCGATCACCTTTATACGGCTTATGATGGTCGACTTTTCCGGTTAATATCGCCTTTGGGATACCCCCGGGGAATGCTTCGCACGTCGCCGTCTTTACGTGTCTATCGCGGATATAGTGAGCGCAGCGGTTGCAAATCGGGACGTATGAATCGTCACCAACAACACGGCTGGCCGCTTTTACCCTCTTACCGCGAAACTCGTCTGCGCTCATAGCGCCCGTTATCGGCTTCGGTGTTTCTATATCCATTTTTTATCTCTCGGATAAGTAGTGCTTATCGGCCGAACAAATAGCAGCCACAATCCATTAGAACCGAAATTCAAGTTACTTGATAGAAGAGAGATACTGAAGGGAGATATTTATAGCATCGCTTGCGGTGGAAAGTATAAAATCTTTCAGAAGGTTTACAAACAGTATTTTTCCGGTAATAAGGAACTGATGCAAAACTCACGTCATTCAGATGGGACGTGCAGAATACCCGATACGACGTCGTTGAAAGAAACCATAGCCCTCGCATATTCTTTAATGCGACGCCGACGTGCAATCTGCTCTCAAAGATGCTTAATGAATGCAGCAAACGTCTGTCTCTCTCATAGCGCGTTCTATGTGCCTATTAGACTTCATAAAACTTTGCGCACATTCGGGAGTGTGCGCGAAAGCGAGCCTGAATTAAAGGATGGCGCAATACGCACCTTCTTATCTCCAAATAAACGTCCCACCCTTCCGATCCCAGCAGTTGATGAGGTAGGTCACTGTTTGGGCCCCAAATTCAACGTAGCGGCAGAATAATATTTTCCAGTTTTCTAGGTTCCCATTTCCGAAAATGGCTCGTAGTGGGAGATCTCACCGAGAGATATTTCTGGAGTTCCGTGAGTGCAAAGTGAAAACGGTAAAACTTCTTGTGATTGTTGCCCTTCCTGTTTTTGCGCTGAAGCACATAGCCTCGACGCGACAAAAAAGCGGTCAAACGTCGCACCTCATATGTAATTCGTAGTCATTGAGCACATTGATTCCTTTTTTGAAGAAGCATATAGACCCCGATAACAAAAACAAGCACTATTGCCCAACCAGTAAGAAGCACAAAAATGCCCCACCACGTAGAAGCGGGGTTTACCCGCAAAACGGGGTCGAACAACAAAAAGATGAGTGCTGCTTCAACAACTATGCAAACCCCCACTATGTGCTTTTTTAGCCACTTTACGGCGGCTTGTTTCTGGTTTTTTGAGGAATAAGGAGAGTTGTCTGATGCCATTTCTAGATGCGCTATTTGTCAAGCGGCGTTCATCTTAACTCGCGTTTAGCTCGCGCCGAACAAACTATCAATCTCCTCGCTGCGGACCGTCAGCGGCCGAGCCAGAGGGCGATCCCGGCCACGACGGCGACGAAGACGGCGACGATGAGCCACCCCTGCCAGGTCTTGGGACTGATCCCGTAGCCGACCCGCTTGGGTCCGAACCACGGTCGCTTGGGATTTAACGTCGTACCGCAGTTTGCACACAACGTGGCCCCAGTCGGATTAGCCGCTCCACAGTTTCTACAATACTCTTGTTCGCTCATAGTGACAACCGTCGGATTGGTTATGTTCTAGCTCACCACGTCAAACCCTGACCCCAAAAACTCTGCGTTGCCGTGGCTGCCGCCACCGTGGCCGTTGTTGGAAGACCAGCGGCGGCCAATGCCGATGCGGCTATCCCGATAATTAAAAACAATGCCAGGAGTTTTTGGTTCATCTCTATACCACCAATCAAAACGGCGGCGTGATAGCTTAAGCGTTGTCGTTTAGTTGCGCCGTAGGGCCAGATTAAAAAAGAAGAGTTCTACGACCTGCAACCGCCCAAATTAGAAACGCAACAGAGAATATTAACAATAAGCATCATCAAGGACATTCACTGTGAAAACGTTAATTGTCTATGCTTCAGTTCACCACAAGAACACGGAAAAAGTAGCAAAAGTGATGGCAGAAGAGCTGGGGGCGGACCTTGTCCCTATCGGTCAGGCACAACCCGAAACACTCACGGCGTATGACCTGATCGGATTCGGATCAGGGATTTATTGGGGGAAGGTTCATACGACCCTCCTCCAGTTTGCAGAGGCACTCCTTCCTGTCTCAGGAAAACAGGCTTTTATCTTCACTACCAGTGGTGACGGGAAAGTAGAGCGGCAAGTTGCTATCAAAGAACTACTGGAGAAGCGAGGATTCTCTATTGTAGGTAATTTCTCCTGTAAGGCATGGAATACGTGGGGGCCTTTAAAACTTACAGGGGGGATTAATAAGGGAAGACCAAATGAGAAAGACCTAGAGGAAGCACGGATATTTGCACGGGGACTGAAAGAAAACACTTGAGCTTACCGATAAAATAAGCGCACTGCTCACTTTTTGCATATAAGGGGACGGTTAGATACCGATACTAAAAAAGGAATAGGTAAATAAATCTCGAGGGGTTCTAACCGTTCCTTTTTTATTTTCCACCGCAAGAGTTATTCATGGCAGAGGTTTAGGAAAATTAATAATGGCACTATCCAGTTTGTATGTCTAGAAGCATTTAGAAAGGAGGTAGGAATTGTGGTGGATATTATCTGGCATGGGCACGCGTGCTTTGAGGTGAGGGGGCAAAATGCTACAATCGTGTTTGACCCCTTCGGAGGAATCGGCATACCTGAGCCACAGGCAAACGCTGACATCGTCCTGTGCAGCCACAGCCACAGGGACCACAACAACATACGACCAGTGCTCAAGGAAGGTGGAGTTGTCCTAGAAGGATTTGTGGGCGCAATGGAGGTCGAAGACATTCTCGTGAAGGGCGTGGCAACCCTGCACGACGCCGCAGGCGGCAGCCAAAGAGGGGAGAACAGCGTCTATATTACACAGCTTGACGGCCTCACGCTGTGCCACCTAGGGGACCTAGGCCACGACCTGACCGCAGAGCAGGCGAAGGAGATAGGCACGCCAGATGTGTTGTTCACACCAGTTGCGGGAGGGGCCACCATAGGGCCTGATGTAGCGTGGTCGGTCATCGCCAAATTAGATCCGAAAATCATCATGCCGATGCATTACAACGCAGGGCTCTCAGAGGCATCGCCGTGGTTACCAAAGGCGATGCCTGTCCCCCTCGATGAGTTTTTGAGGGGAAAAAAGAACGTTGAGAGAATCGATGGCCCGAGCTTCAGCGTCAACAAAGAGAGTTTACCTAATGAACAAACGATTGTAGTGCCGAAACCTCCTGTCTAGTTCTCGTATCCGTAATCATTTTATCCGGGTTCTGCAGGCCCAACGTTGAGATGTACAATACCGATGTTTTGTCGGTTTTTACCGGCTGTTTTTGGTGTCCTTTTGGTCCGCGTTACGCACGCACACATAACCAGATAAAAGCACCTTGTTTTCCGGAAGTACGCTACATAAAAAGCCAAAGGTAAAACGCATAACCAATAAGAGAAGCTCCCAGGGCCTTGAAATCGAAAAAAGAAATGATGGACTAGGAGATAAGGATGGGTCAGAAGGAACACGCTGCGCTATCCCTGCGACCTCTGCTAACTCGCATTCACCGTCACCGTAGTATATCGTGTCGCGGTCGACGGCGTCGGTGGCCCTTAATACTTCGTGAGGGACTCATAGGGGCCGCTACGCAGCTCCCGCGCGGTGAGTGAATACCTGCCGCGCGTTACTCATTTCAAAAGCCAAGTTCCCAAAACACTGGAACGCTGGAACGCTCAGCTCATCGCGGTGTAAATCAAATACGCGTTCGCGCTGCCTGTCGTAGCCCCCGCTCCGGCAGTGACCCATGCATATATCAGCGTTTGTGTTTGGAAAAAGCACTGATCCCCGCTGTAAACCTCACCCGCTGTAAGGACGTCTAGCTCCGAGCACACCGCAGCATCCCTCGAAGCTATCTCAAGCGACGCCCCCGAACCGTCCCATGTCTCGGTTATAACAACAAAAGCGGCAAGCACAGCGCTATTGGCGGGCACGGTTGCGACCGGTTGCTGGCTGCCGCCGTCCCGTGTTACCTCCACCGTGACGCTGTTTATCGCGCCGCCTGCCGCGCCGCCTGTGGCGCTTTCCAGCGCCGTAACCGCTCCGGTTAGCTGTGCAATTGTGTTCGTAACGTAATTCATTATGTCGGTTCCTTCTACATATTTATCAAATGTCGTCATTTTAAATCAGTCTCCTTTTGTTTTTTTAGAATGAATCACATCAATCGAACGGGGAGGCAAACCTCAGCTGCGACTAGGCAAGCGCCCATCGCGGTTATCGTATCATCGTGCTTACCCATCGCCGTCCTCTTCCGGCAACAGCTTATACGCCATCCTGCCGATAAGGTTTAGCTCGTGCATCACGATTGCGCAGCATACAAAGCATATCGTTATCGCCGTATCCGGGCAAGTCAACGGCAAAGACTCTGCTGTTGCGCGAGGAGACACATGCAACGCTTCCACGAAAAGGATGCGGCATCATTTCCAACTCCGTGGAGCAAAAGTACAGGAGAACCTGTTGCACCGGCGACCAGATAATGAAGGGAAAACCTTCGACGATATCCCGTTTATCTTCAATGGCTATACTCACATCGTAATGTACCTGCACCACACATTTAAACTTAGATAACGCACCCGCAGACTGTTTTTTTGTCGTACTGTAGGCTTTTGGCTTTTTCTGTCGTGCGGTGCTGGCAGTAGGCGAATCCAAAGTAGCAAAAGCTTAATTGTTGCCGCACGTATGAAGGCGGCGGAGGAGTATTATGAACACCGTTTTTGAGAACATCTATTTACGGAGGTCTGTGAGGGCTTACAAGCCGAATGACGTGCCCGATGACATTATCCGAGAATTGATCAAAGCGGGCACGTATGCGCCGTATGCGCCGTATCCTACGAGAGACCAACCGCGGAGGTTCGTGGTCATCAAGAACAGGGAGATGATAGACAGGCTTTCCGAGCGAGCGAAAAAATTGTGGCTAGACACGGGCAAGAACCCCGAGATTAAGCGGCCAGAGAATGTTGTGAAAGCGCTGAAAATGCCGGAATTTAACATCTTCTACAAGGCTCCGGTGCTTATCCTTATGTTCGCAATGCCGCATGCGTATACTTCGCATGAGTATGACTGCGCGGCTGCGGCCGAGAACATGCTGATCGCCGCCCGGTCACTTGGCATCGGCAGCTGTTGGATAGGATTAGGTATGCCGCTGGGTTCTGATCAGAACACGCTGGCAGAGCTGGACGTGCCGGAAGGGTACCGTTTAATGATGCCGCTCATTTTCGGCTATCCGGTGAAAGATGTCGAGACACCGCCGCCACGCGATGCGGACGTCATATTTAAGTGGGTACCGTAAATCGCGCGCAAAAAGAAGAGCACTCGTATGCAAAACGTAATTTTGATGGTCGGTAGTACAGAGACGAGAAAGTCTACGAAAGATTTTTGACGAAGTGCTCGTCTAGTTGGAAGGCGTTCTGGTATCTCTGTGGAAACCGGATACGTGAGCTGCATGCTCTAGCGAAGCAATAGTTAGGTTGCTTGGTATTCGTCATAGTGCTTCCATCATAGCCTGACTTCCTTTTTTTGCCGCATGAGGTTGCCTTACATGCTGCTGCGTCCCTAGAAAGACGCCGATGTAGCCCTCTTTTGGCGAAATAAAAAGCGGCGAAATAAAAAGCGCTCCGGCAAGCTTATAACTAGCATAAGGTGGCTGGGCATCGCGTGTATATCACTTAGCCGCCGTAGCGTCGTCCGGTGCGTGTTTCGGCCGCATAAACGAGATGATCGCGGCGAGCGCAGAGATGGCCGCTGACACAAGAAATGCCTGGTGCATGCCGAGCTCAAAGGCTGCCAAGACCAGCGGGTCGCCGCTCAACCCCCCGCCGTACAGAAAGACGTGGTACAAGAGCGCTATGGGAAGTGTGCTAAGGACGAGGGGGAATGCGATCGCGATAGCGAGCATCTGACCGGTATTCTGGACCATCGTCCGGATACCGGACGCCGCACCACGCTCGTTCGGCTGCACGGCGCTCATCGCCGCGTTCGTATTTGGCGACCAGAAGATGCCCGATCCAGCCCCTATGAGGGCCATTAAAACGGCCAGCACCCAATACGGCGTCGTGCTCACGATAGTAGCCATCCCAATGAGCGCCCCGGCGTCGATAAGGAGTCCGCCTGTGGCGAGGTAGCGGGCCCCATAGCGGTCAGAAAGGCGCCCTGAAATCGGCGCGGTGACCAAGAGCGCGGCGCCGAAAGGCGTCATGAGAATGCCTGTTGTGAGGGGGTCAAGTCCGTAGGGCCCCTGAAAGAAGAAGATGAGGACGAAGAGCACGGCACCGCGAGCCAGGCCACTGAGCCCACTCGCCGCGGTGGCGTACGTGAAGACGCGGTTGGAGAGGAGGTGAATGTTAAGGATCGGCTGACGGACGCGGCCTTCCACGAAGATGAACGCGGCGAACGACACCACGGTAACCACGCACATGACGTACACGACCCACACGCCCGTGGTGGGAAACGCATAGAGCGACACTGCGAGCAGGAGTGCTGTCAGCCCCGTCGTAAACGTAATGCCTCCAGCCCAATCAAAAATCTGATCCGCAAGCGGAACGACCGGGTCTCTGAGCTTGTACACCCCATAAATCGTGCCGAAAATGCCAATGGGCACGTTCACGAGAAACACGAGTCGCCACGAAATTGTGGTGAGCACGCCGCCCACAAGCGGGCCGAGGAGGAACCCCGCGGAAAACGCGACCCCGTTCACCCCAAGGGCGAAGCCGATGTTCCCCTTGCGAAAGGCGTCGGTGACGATCACGACGCTGTTGGTCATGAGCAGTGCGCCGCCGACGCCCTGTATCATGCGGTACACCAACAAGTCAACGCCGTGGAACTGCGGCAGCGACAGCCCGCACAGCAGTGACCCGACAGTGAAGATGACAAAGCCGATGTTGTAGAGGTTCTTACGTCCCAGTATGTCCGCGAGCCTGCCCACCACGGGTACAATGGCCGCGACGATAAGCAGGTACCCCAGAAGTACCCACATCATGGTGATAAAACTCGCCTGCAGGTCCGCTAAGATCGTGGGCAGCGCGATGATCACAGCGGACCCATCGATCGACGCCATCAACACGCCAATGGTCGTTACGGAAAGCGCAATCCACTCGTAGCTGATGCGCGATTGCGAGTTCTCTTCGAGTGTCATTTTGTGTCCTTCAGACTTTTCTGACTATTTCGTTTGCAGCTCGAATCGCGCGATCTCGTAACCAGGCGCTGTTACGGGAGAGTCGTGAGCCTCGATGTGGTATCGGAAAAAAACAGTATTGAGGCTTGCCGCGGCACCCCCGCCAGCGAGCAGTGATGATAGAACGTTGTCGATTTTATCTGGTGCATAACGTTAGAATATTAGAATGAAAAGGAGCCCACCTGCAATTCTTAGAGGCTATATGAACAATCTTCTTGGGACGTTTTTGTGTAGGACAGTTTTGTGTAGACCAGTATTGTATAAAAAACACTCGCTAGCCCATCTTTACAGCTATGGTTAATCCGTCGCCTATTGGTAGTATCGTACTCTCTAAAAGGGAGCTATCGGCAACCATTTCATTAAACTTTTGTATGGGTGCAACGGAACGAGTCCCTCTGCTATCCAGCCCCATAACAGGGAACAGCGTGTCTTCTGCCAAAAGGAGTCCGCCAGGTCTTAAAAGACGAACGCAATCGTCAAATAACAGAGGGTATAGCCCTTTATCACCAACATCTTGAAAAATCAAATCAAAGTGTTCTCGAATTCGGGGAACTATTTCGCGTGCATCACCAATTTTCACTTCAATATTCCGCGCAACTCCGGCACGCTCAAAATTCTTCAGCGCTTGCTGTGCAACGTGTTGCCCGTACTCAATAGTGAGGATTTTGCCGTCATATCCTTTCACAGCATTAGCCAGTGACACTGTTGAATATCCTATACTCGTTCCAATTTCTAAAATCCTTCGTGCACGCGTCAGTCGAGTTAAGACATAAAGCATCCTCGACACGTCATCATCCACTACGGTTCCAAATTCCTGTAACTCCGTAGCCTCAATGTACCCTTTTTTACCGAGCCCCTTTTTTTCGTATAGAGCGTCAATATAAGAAGTTGCTTTTTCTAGATCCATGGCCACCCGTTAATCATAAACCATTATTTTTCTTCTCTATTTTATCTCGAGGGGCTTATTAAAAGCGGGTTAACAGACATAGCCCTATAGCCGGTTTTTGTATAGTTGCAGCTAAACGGATCTTTAGGCTGCTTACTGGCGTGATATCCTGCCTATTCTAGACAGCACGGCCCTTCGCTCATGCTCAGGGAAATGACGGCGAAATCATGGAAGGGATTTCCTTGAGAGAGTCCCTAGGCCGGCATAAGGGGGTTCCTCCGCTCTCGGGACCCCGGAACCACTGCACGTTATACGCTTGACCTGATTTCGTTTATCACACGCCTTATTATGCCTTGAAGAGACACGCCGTGCGCACCATACCGGGTATAATTCGTGTAATTCGCGAAGGCTGCCGTCGTATTAGCGGTTGAGTTTGTTGAGTTTGTTGACGTGTTAACGGGCCGCGGGTGAGGATGACCACCGAAAGCCGGAATAAACAATAAGAGAAGCACAAATACGATCACTAAGCCCACCAAGATCTTAATACTCGTTCTCATTTCGTGAGCTCTTAGTAACAACACCCGTGAAAAATGGCCAGTGCAGCTTAAACGTATTTATTGGCTTGTCTTGGCCCAGGCCGCTCTCTATTTAGAGCGATACCAAGCGCTGCTGCAACAAAGGACTACATGAATATCACAATATAAATTATTTGGTATGGCTCTTTTACCCCCGGTTTACTGGATTGCACTGTCTAATAGGCGTTGGAGCCGGGCGGACCCCCAGCTACACGGCAACTGGCTTTTTTTGCGAGCAAACCAACTGAAGAAGATCCAGAACGGGCTTTCTGGTAACAAATAAATACGTAATCGAACAGGTATTAGACGATGGATTCAGATCATTTGTGTTTAGGCTAAATCCAAACGAAGGTCCAGTGTGCCACCTTCAGATGCGTCGCGTACTGCAACCTCAAACCACCGGAACTAGCAACTGCTCCCATTTTTTGTAAGAAAACTGAACGGAGCCCGATTTGGCGTTTACCGGGAGTCGAGTTTAAATAGGTCGTTTAAATAGTTCTCTTTATCGAATGCATGAGTGGTGGTAACAAGGCACAACATTGGGATACGAAGTCGGTTACGATCGACAAACAAGCAGCGCCCTCACGCTGACCCATAGAGATCAAAAGGGTCGATCTCGACGAAGGAATGCGTTTTGAAAGAATACGAGTGGACACAATAAGAGTGGAGCGGGCTGTAGAAGCCCTACGCAGACCCCGCTCGACGTCGTGAATACGACAAGGGATACAAACCGAGGCAACGGGCCCGGCAGCTTGCTATTATATGCTTCGAACCTGAACCGGTGGAACCCAAAACAATGAACGCATTATTGCTGCGCGTCGGCATCGACAAGGGAAGCGGCGGAACCTATGGTCCAATTTTTGAGGACGGATCGTTCGAATTCGTACCCATTCCTGAGACGTATCGTTCGTGCACGGCCACCACGTACGGCGAACGAATCGGCAGGAAGGGAAAACCGCTCTCGACCTATGTGCCACCCGCGCTGAGGCACGTGCCCATGCACGATGATCCTGAGTTCGAAACGTGCACCTACGGTGACACGACGGCGAAACGTCGATATCTCCTTGAGTTGAGTGAAGGAGATCTGCTCGTTTTTTACGCAGGATTAAAGCCGTTTAACCACGACAACGAGGACTATCCCGAAGCGCTGTACTTCATCGGCTATTTCACGATCGATCACGTGATCGATTTCAACTGGTTGTCAGCGTCTGAACGAGCCGCGTATCGTCAGCGGTATCCGTCCAACGCCCACGTCAAGCGCGGATACGCCTTCGAGAATCTTGTGATCGTCGTAGGCAGCAAAAACAGCAGACTGTTGCACCACGCGCAGTTGATTAGCCAGAAGAAACCTGACACAAGCGGGCGACCTACGTACGCGCTGTCACTTGAGATGGAAGAGCTACTCGGAATCACCGGATTTATTCAACGAAGCATACCGCCGCGATTTGTCACACAAGCGCATAAAGTCGCTCGTTTAGTGCGGTTGCTCGACTCGTCGTGATCCGGCTCCGCTCCGTTCTTCTGCCGAAGCTGGGCAACGCAGCGTTTGATGCGTCATCCTAACGGACTAACGTCGCCCAATGTGCTCTGCGTCTCGCCGCGCTCGTTCAACGCTCGCTATCAGTTCTAGTGGCACTGTGTGGACGCAAGCAGCAACTTGTAAGGGGTCTGTTTCATCTCGCATGTATCCAGCTGTGGCCGAATCGCTTTGATGACGGTGCGTCTGCCGACAGGGGATAATCCCGCAGCACGAACGCGCCGAAAGTAAAAGAAGAAAGGAGAGGGGTTAGCGCTTCCTCTTTACCGCATAAGCGGCGATTACGAGCCCGACAAATACGAGCCCGACAAATACGAGTCCGACCTCCAAAGCGGGCGTCGAACCCGTGGCCGCAGCTGCGTTGCCGATGGCGTAGACGTTGTCGTCATAGCTCCCCACGTAGACGGTGCCGTTGGCAACGGCGGGGGAGGAGAGCACTTCGTTTCCGGTCGTGTAGTTCCACGTTACCGTGCCGGTAGTCGCGTTGAGCGCGTAGAGGCTGCTGTCCTCGCTCCCCACGTACACCGTGCCGTTGGCGACCGCAGGAGAGGAGAGCACTTCGTTTCCGGTCGTGAAGCTCCAGAGCTTGGTGCCGTTATTCGCGTTCAGGGCATATGTGTTGTTGTCATCGCTCCCCACGTAGACCGTGCCGTTGGCAACGGCGGGGGATGAGTACACCCCGTCTCCGGTCGTGTAGTTCCAGAGCTTTGTACCGTTATTCGCGTTGAGAGCGTAGAGGTTGTTGTCCTCGCTCCCCACGTAGACCGTGCCGTTGGCGACCGCAGGAGAGGAGAGCACGGCGTTTCCGGTCGTGTAGTTCCAGAGCTTTGTACCGTTATTCGCGTTGAGAGCGTAGAGGTTGTTGTCCTCGCTCCCCACGTAGACCGTGCCGTTGGCGACCGCAGGAGAGGAGAGCACGGCGGCTCCTGTTGTATAGTTCCACACGTTCGCCCCGGTGGTGGCGTTGATGGCGTATAGGTTGTTGTCATCGCTCCCCACGTAGACCGTGCCGTTGGCGACCGCAGGAGAGGAAAGCACGGCAGCTCCGGTCGTGAAGCTCCACGTAAGCTTGCCGGTGGTGGCATTAAGGGCGTAAACGTTGCTGTCATCGCTCCCCACGTAAACCGTGCCGTTGGCAACGGCGGGGGATGAATAAACCTCATTTCCGGTCGTGTAGCCCCACACTTTCGCCCCTGTAGTGGCGTTGATGGCGTATAGGTTGTTGTCATCGCTCCCCACGTAGACCGTGCCGTTGGCGACCGCAGGAGAGGAAAGCACGGCAGCTCCGGTCGTGAAGCTCCACGTAAGCTTGCCACTTAGCGCGTTACTCCCCGCCACAGGGCTGTAATCACCGGTGTGCTGGGCGTTGTAATGGAACTGGATCGTACCGTACTGTGCTCCTGTAGGAACGGCTGCAACGCCTGCAAATAAGACACCAATGACGAAGATCGCTAAAGAAACAGAGGCGATTTTGTAGACGCGCATGATTGCCTCGTGCAATGTTCCAAGACACCAGACGCCTGAGAACGTGTCAGAAGATATGATAAAGGCTTCGGTTCAAATAAGTGATTCTCTGTCTTTGCATCTGGGCGCTTGTCGTGCTCCTGTTACCCGGAACGGTCTTAGTCGCGTTAGGCCCAGGCGGCTCTGATTCGGGCACCAGCAGCTCCGATAGCGCATTAATAACTCCTTGTTAAACCACAGACGTCGACCACTCGGGTCGGTATACATGCGTCAGCATATACCACCTGCGCGTAAAGAAAAAGGAGGTGGATTGGGTTAGCTCTTCCTCCTTACTACGTAAGCGGCGATTACGAGTCCGACAAATACGAGTCCGACAAAAACGAGCGTCACCTCGAAGCCGGGCGTAGCACTCTGACTTGTGGCCGCGGCAGCGTTGCCGATGGCGTAGACGTAGCTGTCAAAGCTCCCCACGTACACCGTGCCGTTGGCGACGGCGGGAGAGGAGGACACCTCGTCACCGGTCGTGAAGCTCCACGTCACCTTGCCGGTGGTGGCGTTAAGGGCGTAAACGTTGCTGTCATCGCTCCCCACGTACACCGTGCCGTTGGCGACGGCGGGGGATGAGTACACGCTGCTTCCGGTCGTATAGTTCCACAGCTTCGCGCCGGTGGTAGCGTTCAGAGCGTAGACGTTGTTGTCCTCGCTCCCCACGTAGACCGTGCCGTTGGCAACGGCGGGGGATGAGTACACCCCGTCTCCGGTCGTGTAGTTCCACAGCTTCGCGCCGGTGGTGGCATTGAGGGCGTAGGTGTTGTTGTCTTGGCTCCCCACATACACCGTGCCGTTGGCGACGGCAGGAGAGGAGAGCACGGCGCTTCCGGTGGTGTAGTTCCAGAGCTTGCTGCCGTTATTCGCGTTAAAGGCGTAGGTGTTGTTGTCATCGCTCCCTACGTAGACGACGCCGTTGGAGACCGCAGGAGAGGAAAGCACGGCAGCACGGGTCGTGTAGTTCCACAGCTTCGCTCCGGTGGTGGCGTTAAGGGCGTAGGTGTTGTTGTCATCGCTCCCTACGTAGACTACTCCGTTGGCGACCGCAGGGGAGGAGAGCACGGCGCTTCCGGTCGTGAAGGTCCACACGTTCGCCCCGGTGGTGGCGTTAAGGGCGTAGACGTTGTTGTCCTCGCCCCCCACGTAGACCGTGCCGTTGGCGACGGCGGGGGAAGAGTATACCTCGCTTCCGGTCGTGAAGGTCCACACGTTCGCCCCGGTGGTGGCGTTAAGGGCGTAGACGTTGTTGTCCTCACTCCCTACGTAGACGACGCCGTTGGCGACCGCAGGAGAGGAGAGCACGACGCTTCCGGTCGTGAAGCTCCACGTCAGCTGACCATTCGACATGTTGCTCCCCGCCACAGGGCTGTAATCACCGGTGTGCGCAGCGTTATACCGGTATTGCATCGCATCGTACTGCGCGGCGGCAGGAACAGTCACAACGCCTATAAACAAGACGGTAACGAGAAGGATGACTACAGAACTTGAGACGGTTTTGTATGCGCGCATGATTGCCTGTCGCAATGTTCGCAGACACTAGACGCCTGAGAACGTGTCAGAAGAAAGTATAAAGGCTTCGGTTGAATGTGACCGTAGAAACTGTGAACGGTGTTTAAGTGATCAAAAAATGAATGCCTCCGAACATGCTTTTTGCAAAATTGGCACTGTAATCGGACTTTGACGAGGCAAAAGGATTGGGAAAGTTTGCGATAAACGCCGCAGTAAGCACCGTAGCAGTTAATAATAAGACGATTAATCCAAACGCAATTCGCTTCATAGCTTGCTGTATGTCTTAAACGTAAGCAGTTAACCAAATAAAACTGCCTTTTTGGGTATTTCCACACGGTGCGCATTACGTGGATCTTTTAGTTTCAACGCGGCTCGCGTACAGGGCCCTGGCAGTTCAAAAGCTCCCGGCCCAAAAAAAGGTGTGGTCTGCTGTTCAGCTCGTCGCACTGTTATGCGACACAACATAAACGCCCCCCTGGCACGGGCCCTGTTGCAAGGAAAAGGGGTATATCGTCGACCCTTTCATGAGTACGTAAAGGAGGCATGTCGAATGGTCGCAATGCCAGAAAAGGTAATAGAGAATATCAGAGCGATGAATACCGTCGTGGTAACGACGGTAAGCGATGCGGGCGTACCCAACGCGGTTCCCGTAGCGTCGATTGTCGTGCGCGATCCCGAAACGATCCTTATCGGCGACAACTTCTTCAAAAAGACGGCTGAAAATGCGAAGAAAGCGAACTGCAACGTAGCCGTCACGTCGTGGATCGGAAGGGAGGGCTATCAGGTGAAGGGCACGGGCAACTACGTGACTGACGGCCCCGACTATGAGACGATAAAGCAGGTCATAAAGGCGATGAACCCCAACTTGCCGGCAAAAGGCTGCATCGTCATGAAGGTCACCGACGTGTTTGACGTCGCTCCTGGACCCAACGCAGGAAACAAGATCGCTTAAGATCGGCGTTCCGGTATTTTCGCGAGCGTGCTGGATAGCGTGCGTGTTCGCAGAGGGTTACGTATCGTCAGGTGGCGCTTTATTGCGTCGCGACACTAGCCTACTTCCGAGGTACCTGTGGAGTGCAAAGGCACAAATAGCCGGAAACGGAAAAACGCGTTGGCCTCCGAGAAGAGCCCGTATCTGCTCCAACATGCTGACAATCCCGTCAACTGGTATCCGTGGGGGCGGGAAGCGTTCGACAAAGCACGGCACGAGGACAAGCCTCTGTTTCTGTCGATCGGGTACTCGACGTGCCACTGGTGCCACGTTATGGCCCATGAGTCGTTCGAGGACCCCGAGATCGCGCAAATGATGAACGACGCGTTCGTGAATGTCAAGGTCGACCGGGAAGAGCGGCCGGACATCGACGACGTCTACATGGAAGTTTGTCAGGCAATGACCGGACTACGCGGCTGGCCCCTCAGTATAGTAATGACACCTGACGCCAGACCATTTTTCGCGACCACGTACATCCCGAAGGAGACGCGGTTCGGGCGAACTGGGATGCGGGAGCTCATACCGCACATACAGGAGACATGGCGTCAAAAACGGCCCGAGATCGACACGTCTGCGGCGGAGATCGTTTCCGTGCTCCGTGCGTCATCGCTCCAGCCCCCGGCCGGGGATATCAACGCGTCAGCGATTCAGATAGCGTACGAAGAGCTCATCTGCCTCTTCGATGATGTGCACGGAGGGTTCGGGAGCGCTCCGAAGTTCCCCTCCCCGCATAGCCTTACGTTTCTGCTCCGCTATTGGAAGCGAACAGGTGAGCGCAAGCCGATGCAGATGGTGGAAAAGACGCTTCAAGCGATGCGGCACGGCGGAGTCTATGACCACGTGGGATTCGGTTTCCATCGATACTCCACTGACGCTGAATGGCTCGTCCCGCATTTCGAGAAGATGCTCTACGACCAGGCACTCCTCGGGCTCGCGTACGGTGAGGCCTATCAGGCAACCGGGAACGATGAGTATGCGCGGGTCGTTCGGGAAGTGTTTTCGTTTGTTTCACGCGAGATGACGTCATCTGAAGGGGGCTTCTACACCGCTATAGACGCTGACAGTGAAGGACAGGAGGGCAAGTTCTACCTGTGGCGCCTCGAAGAGCTTCAGCGAGGGCTCACAGAGAAGCAAACAGAACTCGCCCGTATTGTGTTCAACGTCAAGCCCACGGGCAACTACAGCGACGAAAGCAGGGGAAAGCGCACCGGCAAGAACATACTTCACATGACGCGATCGGTCACAGCGCTCGCAACAGAACTCAAGATGGACGAAGAAACCCTTAGAAACCACATTGAGTCAATCCGACAGACGCTCTATGAACTGAGGGAGAAGCGCGAGCATCCACTGCGGGATGATAAAGTGCTTGCTGACTGGAACGGGCTCATGATCGCTTCGCTCGCTAAAGGCGCGCGCTCTCTTGGGGAGCCGTTGTATGCCGTAGCGGCAGCGAAGGCGGCCGATTTTATCCTCGAGCAAATGCGCGACCGTGAAGGTCAGCTTCTTCACCGTTATCGGGAGGGCGAAGCGCGGGTCACCGCGTCGTTGAATGATTACGCTTTCCTTATCTGGGGCCTATCGGAACTGTACGAAACGACCTTTGAGACGCGCTACCTTGCAGCAGCGCTTGAGCTTATGGAGCACGTGCTGACGCATTTCAAGGATGATACAAACGGCGGGTTTTACTCGACCGCCGACTATGCGGAATCGCTCATCTTGCGCACGCGAGACGTGTTCGACGGCGCACTCCCCTCGGGTAACTCAGCGATGCTGATGAACCTGACGTTTCTTGGCCATCTAACGGGGAGGTCGGAGTATTTCGATGATGCTTCGAGACTGGGCCGAGCACTTGCACACGAAGTCGACCGGGTCCCACAAGCCCACACGCACCTCCTGAGCGCGCTTGATCTCGCCCTCGGTCCCTCGTATGAGACGGTTATATGCGGCGACTCGCGCTCAGAAGATACCCAACGCATGCTGATGGCGCTTAACAAGGATTTCCTGCCGTATAACGTTGTAATTTTCCGTCCCGCAGAGACAGAGCAGCCTGAAATCGCGGAAATCGCTCCTTTTACGAAGTTCCAGACGTGCATCGACGGGAAGCCCACCGCGTACGTCTGTCAGAATTACGCGTGCAGCGTGCCAACGACCGATACTGCTGAAATGCTCCGCACGTTGGAAAAAGGGCGTCGCGGCAATCGCTGGTAGATTTCGTGAAATTAGTCAAAGCGAGCAGATCTGGAACTGCAGACCCAAAGTCTGGAGACGTGTAATCCTTATGGCTTCGTTCAGAATTCGAAACCGTCACACGCGTGGTCATCAGTACTCTGCCTTCTTTTTCCCCGCTCCACTTTACGGGATATCCGCGAGCTGTTGCACGAAGCTATCGGCGAGGGGCAACTCACCGGCGGCTATTTCTGCATAAACTGCGCCGATGAGTAATCCACAGCGCCACATAGCCTTTTTGCACAGTTATCAAAAAAATAAATTGGACCGGTGAAAGACGGTAATATAACTTGAGCGTTGTCGTTTCGCTGTGGCCCAGCTTTTGTCGTGTAATGAAAACAGGTTGTTTCTTGGAAACGACGCTAAACCACTAAGTGCGGGAGGTTACGTTACACAGGGGCCTTGTCGAACACTGCGTCAAAGACTTCGCCCATCAACGATCTGGTCATTCGGCTCTCGCGCTCGTGGAGCCCTGCAGCAGACATCAAGGCGCGGACTTCAGCTGTCGGTGTGCCGTGCTCCGCTCAAGTCGGCTCGCGAATATATGTCTGTCGTGCAGCTTTATTTCGGCCCTTTGAGCTCACTACGTCGTTCTTCTTTGAGCTTCGACAGCCTCTGAGTAATCACACGAACTGCAGCACGAACGCTGCAACTTTTTAGTCATTTTGCAGCGCCTCGCCGCACATCGTTTATACCACTTCGGGGAATTAATAAAACTGCTGCCAGCACGCAACTCTGTAGGTGTTTGTGCTGCAATTTAAGTCACTCTTGCAGCGACTTTGCACCAGATTGAAAGAGCAAACGAGGGGAGTGCATGGCGCAAGAAAGCGAAAAAATTCGTTATTCGGTTGCATTGGCGTCCGACTTGGCGTCGCGTCTCAAAGAGCAGGCCGCAACTGAGGGTAAATCGCTCTCGGCGTTCTTGGCTCAGATAGTCGAAGAGCGCTACGCTGAGAAAAAAACACTGGCCGATTACGGACGTGAAATGGAATTACTGCAATCCAATTCTGAGAAAGCGTTGCAGCTACAACGCGCGGAATACGAAAAACAAGTCCAAAATCAGCGTGCGGAACGCGCAAATATAGTGCAACGCGTTCGCGCCGAACACGAGAAAAAGATTGAGAAACTTACTGCTGAGCATGATACTGAGATACAGCAAATCCGCGCCGACGGCGAGAAACAAATGCGACAGCTTACGGCAGACCGTTCTGCGAATATCCAACAGCTGGAGAACTCGCTCGAAGAACTTGAAAGTGTTACGCAGAAGCTCGATGCTAATCTGAAAGAATCTGGAGAGCGCAACCGCGCGCTGATGGAACAGCTACGGGAATCAGAAGCCGCACACCACACGGTTGTGATTGACCTGCAGCACCGCGTTGAACTCATAGAAAAAGACAAAGCAGGCCTCGAAGCGGCACTACAAGTTGAGAAGGGCCACTCGCTCGAATTGAAAGCCGATAAGGAGACCCTGCAGAAGCAAGTTGAATTGCTGACGGTGCGATTACCCGCCCAGGGTCGGTTTTTGGTCTCGGATATTCGGCCCGAAAAAGACAACCGTTAAGCCGAAAATAATCCACAGGATCTGGTAACATGGAAGAAGCAGACCGCATGATGTGTGAAAAATGCATGGCCATTAACGACGCAAACGCTGAATTTTGCAGACGATGTGGCGAACCACTACCACAGAATGCGCCAATGCCTGAACCTCAGCAGCAAGACATCGCGCACTACAGGCCAAGCGCCGAGCTGCCTGAGCCACCCCGTAACGCACTCGATGAGTTGATGCACCTTGGCACTGGAAGACTCATCGAATTTGGCATACGGTTTGGATTCGTTCTCGCAATCGCTGAAGTTATCGCGCTTGTAGTCATCGTCATCATCGTCATCGTGGTTACAGTTGTATTGACGCTGCTCGGCATTGGTATAGGAAACCTCTTGTTAGGGAACTTAACGTCTTTGGGGCGAGTGTGAGGCTTCACAGCGTCAAATTGATGACTTATTTGAAATGCCGAAGCGATGGCCAAAGGTGACCCATATTGGGACCATAAAAAGTGGTAACCTGGAGGTGTCAGATCGCCCTAGGCAGGGCAGCACCCTCGTACGAGATCTCCTAGGTGGCGGGTTATCGCCGGCAGCAGATGGGTCACTAACCAGCCCGTCACATTCTGCGCGTGGAACGGGGCGTGCCTTGACACAACGCGACGGCGAAGACCAACGCCCCGGCCAACACCCACCACGAGTGGCATGATGAGCGGTGCCGGTCTCCGCTGCTGGCACAGGGCAGGCCAACACGCTAATGACACCGCAAAAACTAGGTAGTCACGCGTGCCCCGCGCCTCATATGACTCGTTGCTGTGGCGATATTCACCGTGAAACGAACGTTTTGGAGGTCATTATTCGCTCAAGCTCTTCCGTGCGTCGGTCGAAGCACGCTGTTCACGGCGTTGGCGAGGCGCTCTGCACACTTGTTGCAGTTCGGATCGTTGGTCGTGTTCACGCAGCCGAAGTGAAGTCCATACAGACAGGCGCCGTTTTTTATGCTCGTTACGTTCGTTGCCATAACGTTCATCTCCAAGCTACCCTGCTCAGAGTAGTTTCATAAGGCCGCGTGAGACAGGGATTGTGTGGGAAAACGTGACAGTGCATTTGTGTGGGAAAGCGTGACAGTGCGTTTGTGTCACACCAGCGTGCACAGGCCGGGGAGTATAGGCGATGCCCACACGACCACTTCCGCGCCGCGCTCCGCGGGTCAGTATCCTTAAGATAAGCTACTCAAATACCACCGAAACGGGAGGTTATGCAGATTATGGCCAGCATTCTTATAACCGGGTGCAGAGGGGGTATAGGGCTCGATGTGGCGTGCAGGCTGCTCAAGAGAGGACATAGAGTCTATGCAACCGTTCACAAGGAGGACTCAGTCGATGAATTACGAACTGTTTTGACGTCGTTCGGCGAGAACTTTGTGGTAGAAAAACTCGACGTCACTGCAGTAAACGACATCTACAAGGTCGATGAGTGGGATATCGATGTCTTAATCAACAACGCCGCTATCGGCGATTCTGGCCCGTTGGCCGAAATAGACCCTCAGCGAATAAGCGCCGTGTTTGAGACAAACGTGTTTTCAGCGCTGCGACTGACGCAGAAAGTATTACCTCAGATGATCGCAAAGGGTGGAGGACGCATTGTATTCATGGGCTCAATGGCAGGCCTTATTCCCATGCCATTTTACGCGCCATATGCCATGACAAAATCTGCCCTCGAAAGTGTCGCCTCCTCTTTGCGAACCGAACTGAAACCATTTGGCATCAAAGTGATTCTCATCAACCCCGGAGGGTATAACACAGGCTTCAATCAGAAAAACCTAGCGAAAAAATACGAGTGGATGGACGTAAATGGTCTCTATAAAGATCACATGGGATACGTCCGCGAAGCGGGAGAGCGACTCATGAAGCGCGAGGTACAAGACACGCGTAGCATTGCAAAACAAGTTGTTAAAGCAGTCGAATCCCGGCGACCAAAGCGGAGATACGTCGCTCCCAAATGGGAATGGATTTTTCTTCCACTCGTTCGCAGGTTTGGTTGAGTTCCATATGACTTGGTATTCTGGCTGCGATGCACCCTCGCAGGACGGAGGGGGTCACTTACCATCGGTGACAAGACGACGTGGCGGTGCGCGTACTAACCGGCGATACAAATAGTTGTTACTCCGACGGCAGTTTCTATTACGTAATCGGAATACTATCGGCTCTTCTCGTCATAGTACTGATCCCTTATCTTGCTCCTAGCGATCATTGTAGTCACCCGCTTGCTTCCTTGTTAATATTTGTCGCACTGGTGCTTGTTCTGATTTGGTTTCTGTTTTTTCGAAACGGTCCGCGAAGCTCGGTCGCGCCCTCTCAGTCGTCTTAAGCGAAGAGTTTGCTCTAGAAACTAACTTTTGGGCGGTACTCGTATAGGTACGTTCGAGCTGCTTCTGGAGCGTTTTCTCGTCCTGCCTCCGTTCCCAAAGTATCCCGCCTCTGTATGCGATGCGGTTTGGGAATTTGCGAACGGCAGACGCAGCAGTTCTATCTCGTCCTCCAGATGAGACTTGTGTTCTTTGATGCTTTAGCACTAGCTTGCCGTTGATGTTCGTATCAGTTGTGCTCTCCGACTTTAGAGCGTGCTCCTAGGAAGAAAGGAAGCCCCCGTCAACAGGGACGATTGCGCCTTGAACATAGCTTGCCAAATCACTGGAAAGAAAGAGAACGACTTTCGCTACCTCATCCGGCTCACCCCATCGTCCAATGGCAAGCCTTTGCTGAAAATCAAATCCGGTCTTAACGAGATCAAGCTTGACGTTGAGGATGGCATCTTTCACTAATGACCTCGTCCCTGACGTTCTTATGGCGCCCGGAAGAACGACATTGACCCGAAAGCCGCTTTTTCCGTAGTCTCGAGCGAGCGATCTCGTGAGTGCGATTACGCCGGCCTTACTCATACCATAGTGCACCATGTCCTTTTTAAACGGCAGAACTGCCTCAATGGAAGAGATGTTGACGATGATGCCTCCTCTTCCCTTTCTCAACCTAATGAAGTTCTGACACATCCAGAAAGCGGCGTTCATATTTACGTTAAACACTTTTTCTAAGAAGTCCTCGTCGATGTCCAAGTAGCACTCCATCGGATAAACGCCGGCGTTGTTTACGAGAATATCAGGCGGGCTTTCGGCGTCGAGACTCGACCAAAACTGGTCGATTTTCTTCTTGTCAGCCAGGTCAATTTCATGGGTAGAATGCTGGCAGTGGGCGGTTTCTAAACAGCCAACTGTTTTGGATAGTCCTTCTGGATTAACGTCTAGAAGTAACACAGATGCTCCAGCTTCTGCGAACCGTAGAGCGATTGCTTTTCCTATGCCGGAAGCAGCGCCAGTGACTACGACTTTCTTACCAACGAAAGTTATCGATTCGGCTAGCGTGAGCCTCTCCTTTGCCATGTTGATCTTGAAGAAAGTCTGCGCAGCTTATTCTAGTAGTTTTTCGCCATACTAGCATTCGATAATAGGAACGTGCCGTGAAGAAACTTCATCGGGCAAGGTCAGAATCTGTTAGTCAGTGAACCGGAATCAATTCAACGCCTCGTGTACTACTAAACTATTAATACGAGCGCAGGGCCTGTACGGTTATAGTAGATGATAGGATGCACGAACCTGTTACTCAGAACCGCTAGTGTAGACTCATCACGTCCAATCGAAGCAAGTGGAGGGCTCCATTATGCCGGGAACCACGGACCGGTCATCGTGTGGAGCGTTACAAAAAAGTGCAACCTCGCGTGCTCGCACTGCTATATTGATGCGGCGGCTGCGGCTGCTTCCGATGAGCTGAACACCGATGAAGCGCACAAGCTCATAGATGATGCAGCGACCTTGCACCCCCCCGTCATGCTTTTTTCCGGGGGCGAGCCGCTCATAAGACGTGATACCGTTGAGCTCTGCGCATATGCTGTCTCGAAAGGATTGCGAATTGGCCTCTCTACCAATGGAACCCTTATCACACAAGATTACGCTCGAAGGATCGCAGAAGCCGGCGTTTCTTATGTCGGCGTCAGTATTGACGGGGTGGAAGCGACGCACGACAGGTTTAGAAACGAGAGAGGATCGTTTAGGAAAGCACTTGAAGGACTGAAAAACGCGAAAGATGCAGGCATAAAAACGGGCATACGGTTCACGGTCAACCGGCACAACGCCCCCGACCTGCCTGCAGTTACCGATCTTCTTATTAGGCACCAGATCCCCCGCTTTTGCCTATATCATCTCGTGTACGCAGGGAGGGCAAGCGCCGAGATGGATATCACCAACGAGAAGCGAGTTGAGATGATGGACTACCTCATTCAACGAACTAAAACGCTTGCAGACCACGGAATCGAGGTACTCACCACCGACAATCACGCAGATGGCATTTATATACTGAATTCGATCGAAAGTGCCGATAAGAGCGCTGTGATGTCCCTCCTTGCAGCGCACGGGGGCTGCTCTGCAGGCCAGAAGATCGTCAACATCGATCCAAATGGAAACGTGCGGCCCTGCCAGTTCTGGGAGGGCGCAGTGGGCAACGTACGACAGAGCAGCTTGAGCACCATATGGAACAGCCAGAATGAACTCCTTTCAATGTTACGTGACAAGAAATCGCACCTTAGGGGGCGTTGCAGCACGTGTAGATATGTAGAGGTCTGCGGTGGCTGCAGGGTGCGGGCATCCAGAATGGGCGACCTCTGGGGAGCGGATCCAAGCTGCTACCTGAGCGATGAGATGATACGAGGTGGCAGCACGTGAAGATGCCCGCCGTCGTGGCGTGGGAAGTCGCACGAGAATGTAACCTTGCGTGTGGCCACTGCAAGGCAGATGCAGGAGGAACCGGAAGAAGCGAACGAAGTGGCAGGAGAGAGCTTACCACTGATGAAGCGTGCACGTTTATCGACGAACTTTCAACGTTTCACCCGCTCCTCATCCTTACTGGCGGAGAACCGCTTTTACGAAAGGATATTGACATCGTGATCGAGCACGCTGCGACTTCTGGCGTGAGAGCCGCGCTTGCAACAAACGGGACGTTAGTCAACGAAAAAAGGGCGAAAAAGCTTAGAGACGCGGGACTCACTATAGCCTCGATTAGCATTGACGGTGCAGATGCTCAGTCTCACGATTCGTTACGAGGTGTGAGTGGGGCGTATCATGATGCACTTAACGGGGCTAAAGCATTGAAAGAGGCGGGGATTACAGTTCAGATCAATACGACTGTCACTAACGCTAACGTGGCGTCGCTCCCTCGTATCTATGACATAGTGCGTGAATCCGGCGCATCGGCGTGGCACGTCTTTGCCCTTGTGCCTATCGGCAGAGGCCGTGTGACCGATCTCGTCTCAAGGTCTGACTATTATGAGACACTCAAATGGCTTGATGAACGTGACAGGAATGGGGCTCTTCCCATACGACCAACGTGCGCCCCGCAGTACCGGCTAAAAGAGAGCCGTAAAGGATGCTTGGCGGGTTTGAGTTACGTCTTCGTTACGAGCAGCGGGACGGTCCAACCCTGCGGGTATTTTCCGGTACCAGTAGGAGACATACGACGGACGAACTTAAGTGAGATATGGAAGACCTCCGCCATTTTAGCGTCGCTGCGCGAACCTGCAGCATTTGCGGGAGCGTGTAAAACGTGCTGTTATTCAGACACGTGTAGGGGCTGCCGGGCACGGGCGCTCGCAATGAACGGTGATTACCTTGGTGACGACCCGTATTGTAGTGGTGTGTGGCAATGAGAACCTTTGATGCGATTGACTCACGACTGATAAATTTACTTCAGTACGAGTTCCCGCTAGCAAAAGAACCATTTAACGAACTCGCGGCGAGGCTCGACACTCCTGAAGACGAAATCCTTGCCAGAATTCGAAGGCTAAAGGCCGAGGGGGTGATACGGGAGATCGGCCCAATCTTCAATTCAAAAATGATCGGGCTCGTAAGTACGCTTGTTGCCCTACGAGTTCCGGAAAACGCAGTCGATGTGGCTGCTCAAATCATCAACTCGTATGCCGGGGTAACGCACAATTATGAGCGAGAAGGCGAGTACAATATCTGGTTTACCCTTGCCGCGGCATCAGACGAAGCGCTTGCCTCGACACTTGAAGAAATAAAAGGAAGAATACACCCTCTGAGTTCGCTTGTAGTCCCAGTCAAGCGAATTCTCAAGCTAAAAACGAATTTCAAGCTATAAGACGTGCACGCAAAGAGCAATTACGAAGCTGACAATCGAATAATACGTTGTTTGCACCGCGGTTTGGCAATTGAGAGTAGGCCGTTCCTCACACTTGCACACGAGCTCGGAACAACAGAAGATGAGCTGTTAGAGGTCATACGTTCATTAATTGCTGATGGCGTCATTAGGCGGTATGGCGCGGTAGTGAGGCATGATCAGGTAGGATACTCGTCAAACGTCCTCGTTGCGTGGAAAATTCCCGAAGAGCGAATTGATGAATTTGAAGCGGTAATACAGGATCTAACCGAGGTAAGTCACGGGTATGAGCGAGTGAGCTACCCTGAATGGCGGTATAATGTCTACACAATGATCCACGGTCATTCAAAAGACGAATGCCTCAGTGTGGTAGAGCGTATCTCTAGCGCCATTAGGATAAAAGAGTACACATTACTTTTTACTAAAAGGGAATTTAAGAAGCGTAAACTCGATTTAGAGGGACTTTAGATCCAGTTAGAGTGTACGGCATCGAGAAGCATGGGGAAACACAAGTCCCAGCCCTATATACAGGACCTCGCAAGGCCTTGCAGATGTGTTGAGATAACCAATAATTCCATTTTTGCTGTTTGTGCAATCTATTACACAAATCGCTAGACGCTGATGGAAGACGAGATAAGTTATCAACAGTTAGCAGTTGGCTGATCCTGATACGACTGATTCCACCGCAGAGCCTTAATCATTTTAAGGACGCCTACGAAAAACGAATAGACCAGTTAATAGCCCGTAGGAAAGCGAGGGGACGAACAATGAATACCTTCTGTCTCTTCGTTTCTGATGAGATTACTTATGCTGCCGCGACCGCTCGCGGTGGACGGCGTCGGAAAAAAAGAAGCCACACCACAAGGAGGAGGAACGCGACCACGATCAACAGCGGGATCAAGTGGATGATGATGAGGATAGCGAAAAGCACGATCACCAAGACGAGTGCTATGAGCGCGAGGTCTGCCAGTGTGCCCATACGCTATTAGAGGCGCCCGCTCGGTATAAACTATCGTGCCCACCCCTTTCGGTTTTTGAGGCTCTGTCATTTGGCCACTATTAGACAGGAACGTTTTTTTGTGGCAACCTCACATATGCGTGATGCAGCAGGTCACATGGTGACCCTTTCTATGGCTCTAACAGGAGTGCAGGTATGAGCGACGAACGGATAGCCACCTTAGAAAGACGCGTGAAAGAATTAGAGACGTGTTGTGAGAAGCTCAAGGCATATGTGGACGACTTAGACAAGCGGAAGGCGGATCGAACGGCTGATCGACCGCTTGTGTACTTTCAACCAGCAGAAGTCCCGCATTTTGAAGGCAGCCAAGGCGAGCTCACGAGGCAGCAAAGGCTATAGTGGTTTCGCATGCGCCGTGTTGCGTTACGGCTGTTGCCTGTCGCACGTAAGTCTTTCGAAGCGAGAACGCTAGCCGGGCTTTAACCGTCCATCAGATCTTGAAAGGGTGCTTGAAATGACGAAGCAGCAAAAGTCGGATTGGCGAAAGGAAATGTTATTACCTCGTATCACGAATAAAAAGCCCAACTGTTCTTCGTCACATGTTGGAAGATATTAGCAACTGGGTAACTGTCGTCAGCTGGATTGTCACCTTATTCGAGGTCGTAGGCGCCGTCATCATCTTCTACGCAAGTGCACGCGTCGTAGTGGAGCTCGTGAGGCCTGCACTTCGCCGACACCCCCCCAACTACACCGCCATCCGAATGGACTACACGTCGAAAATCGTTCTAGCCTTGGAGCTTTTTGTCGCGAATGACCTCGTAAGGACGATCCTCAGTCCTACGTTGGATCAGGCGGTTATTCTCGCATTCATCGTCGGCATCAGAACGGTAGTAGGCCTCTCCCTAAATAAGGAGTTGCGAGACATTGCCAAATGACCGAGCTGCAGATCAAAGGTGACGCGCTCCGTCAGCAAGATTTACAGATTCTAGCCCAATGATCGACAACAAAAGCGATGCACGGGAATTGGGGGCAACAACTTGAGCAACGAAGCCGTTTAAACCCCCCTCTGCGCGTGGTCAGATAGTTATGAAACGCCTTCTATTACTTTGTCGAAAAAAAAGGTGATTTTTTCAAACCTTTCTTTGTTGCGTTTCGCAAAATCGAGAAGGGCCGCCTCCCCAGCAGGCGTAATTTCAATGAGGATTTTCCTTCTGCGGCT
>Ga0208191_1000144_pt1 | contig 64500 bp, 56 predicted proteins | sample June2015DPH_13_5_FD_184709 | JGI IMG/M metagenome (GOLD analysis project Ga0208191, IMG submission 184709) | Peatland microbial communities from SPRUCE experiment site at the Marcell Experimental Forest, Minnesota, USA - June2015DPH_13_40... | ecosystem: Environmental > Terrestrial > Soil >... | reverse complement strand
CAGTGATTTGGGAATTGGGGACTACGCCGGTAGTCCCTCAAATCCGTAAATGGTTGCGGGGGGTGGATTTGAACCACCGACCTTTGGGTTATGAGCCCAACGAGCTACCAGACTGCTCCACCCCGCAAGAAAAGCATAACACAGTGTGGTGAAGCGGGGTCAAACTCGCTGGCGCTCCGGAAGTGTCCTAGCACTGCCGAGGCGTTTCTGCGGACTTTGTACAATGACTGCGTACAATGACTTTGTACAATGATTGCGGGACCTTGATCGGATCGGATGAGCCTTCAGACTCTAAACGACATTTTATTGGCGGTATGTAAGAGCCGCCGCGACCGCGTCATGCTGCAAAAGCGGGCCCTGGGCTGGGTGCCGATCTCTTCCGCGGAGATTTATCGCAGCGTCGTGGGTGTGGCTCGCGCGCTTGAATCCTGGGGTGTTGGCAAAGGCGATCGCGTCGCCATCCTCAGCGAAAATCGCCCGGAGTGGACGATCACTGATTTCGCGGCGCTTGCCCTGGGCGCGGTCACGGTTCCGATTTATTCCACACAGACGGCGGATCAAACTGCGTTCCTGCTCAACGATTCCGGGGCGCGAGTCATTGCGGTGTCCACGAAGCACCAGTTGGAAAAGGTACTGACCATCCAGCGGCACACGCCGGTGGAGCGGATCATGGTGATGGACGCGGTCGAAACTGCGCACGCGGTCCACATGCAGGGACTAATGCTGCAAGGGCCGACCGACTTCGATCCGGAATTCGATGCTCGCTCACGGGCGATTGGGCCCGACGACCTGGCAACAATTATTTACACCTCAGGCACGACGGGAACTGCGAAGGGAGCGATGCTGACTCACGGGAACATGGCGTCGAATGTCGCGCGTTCGATGGAGGCATTCGGCTTCGGGACAAAAGAAGAGGTGAGCATATCGTTCCTGCCACTTTCCCATGTGACGGCGCGGCATGTAGACTTCGCGTTGCTGTACCGCGGGGTGGTGCTGGCGTATTGTCCTGACATGGCGCAACTGGCGCAGGCTATGGCGGAAGTGCGACCCGACATCTTTGTTGGTGTGCCGCGCGTGTACGAGAAGATTCGTCAACAGGTGATCCTCAAGGCTACGGGCTTTCCGAAAAGCGCAGTCTATCGCTGGGCGCTTTCGGTGGGACGCGCTCACCGCGCCGAGACTCTGGCCGGAACCCAGCCTGCGGCGCTGTCCTGGAAAATCGCGGACCGGCTAGTCTTTTCCAAAGTGCGCGCGGGGATGGGTGGAAAGGCGGAGGAGTTCATTTCCGGAGGCGCGCCGCTGGGCCGCGAATTGGCGGAGTGGTATGCCGATATCGGTATTCCCGTCCACGAGGGGTACGGGCTGACGGAGACTTCACCGGTAATCGCGGTGAACACGCCCGAAGCGCACAAACTGGGCACTGTCGGCAAGCCGCTGCCGAACGTCGAAGTTCGGATTGCCGAGGACGGCGAGGTGCTGGTGCGCGGGCCCTCGATATTCAAGGGCTATTGGAATCGTGCGGAGGAAACGCGCGACGCGTTTGTGGACGGCTGGTTCAAGACGGGCGACATCGGGCACCTCGACAGCGATGGATACCTTTCGATTACGGATCGCAAGAAGGATCTGATCAAGACTTCCGGCGGGAAGTTCATCGCGCCGCAACCGATCGAGAATTCGCTGAAGCTGAACCCACTCATTGGGACGGCTGTGGTGCTCGGCGACCGGCGGAAGTTTCCCGCGGTGCTGATCGCGCCGCACTTCCCCGTTCTGGAAGATTGGGCACGGGCGAACCAGGTTGACTTTGCTTCGCGACAAGCACTCGTCGCGAACGCCAAGGTGCAGGCGCTATATGAAGGCATCATCGAAGAACTGAACCAGAACCTGGCGCGCTTCGAAAGACTGAAACGGGTGCTGCTGGTATCGGAAGAATTCTCGGAAACGAATGGAACGCTGACCCATACCTTCAAGGTGAGGCGACGGGGGATTGAGGCGCGATACCGGGCGTTGATCGATGAGATGTACGAGAAGGCGGAGGCGGCTGGGAGGTGAGCCGGGCGCTGAGACGAAACGCGCTGAGCCACGAGCTGCGAGCTTCGGGCCACGAGCTTCGAAACCGGATGCCCCGCAGCTCGTGGCTCGTAGCTCGCAGCTTATTTAATCGACAACCCCAAAATCAGCCACTACCGTGGTGGCAAATGGATGGCTCCTAGTTCGCTGCAGCCGTACAATAAGGTCATGACGGACTCATTCATTATCGCTGGCAGGCAGTTCCGTTCCCGCTTGATCGTTGGGACCGGCAAATACAAATCCTTTCAGGAAACCGCCCGTGCGCTCGAGGCTAGCGGCGCCGACATGGTGACTGTGGCCGTGCGCCGGGTGAATCTCGACCGCAGCAAGGAATCTCTGCTCGATTACATCGATAAGAATAAATACTTTCTTCTGCCGAACACCGCCGGCTGCTATACGGCCGACGACACCATTCGCACCGCCCGGCTGGCGCGCGAGGTTGGCCTCTCCGACTGGATCAAGCTGGAAGTGATTGGCGACCAGGCAACCCTGTATCCGGATGTGCAAGCGACGCTCGAAGCCACACGTGTGCTGGTGAAAGAGGGATTCACGGTGCTGGCCTATACGTCGGATGACATCGTGTTCGCCAAACGGCTGGTGGACGCGGGAGCTTCGGCGGTGATGCCTTTGGGCGCGCCGATCGGCAGCGGGCTGGGGATTCAGAACACCGCCAACCTGCGAATCCTGCGCGAGATGATCACAGGAGTCCCGTTGGTTGTGGACGCGGGCGTGGGCACAGCTTCCGACGCGGCCATTGCCATGGAACTAGGCTACGACGCTGTGCTGATGAACACCGGCATCGCCGGCGCCCAGGAACCGGTGCTGATGGCGGAAGCGATGAAGCACGCAGTGCTGGCGGGGCGACAGGCGTACATGGCGGGACGAATGCCGCGGAAGCTTTATGCGACAGCCAGTTCGCCGCTGGAAGGCGTCGTGCGATAGAGGTTTAGGTAGACGGGCGAGACGCCCGTCGCCACACGGGAAAAACATCGGGCGGCCACAAGGGCCGCCCGATTTGCATCTGTTGGACTCGTTAGCCCTAAAGCATCTTGACGCTTTCAACGTGGATCTTGTCGCCGTCGATGTGCCCGGTCACGGCAACGTGATGTCCATAGTGCTCCTTGAGAGCATCGGGATTCTCCACCGTCAGGATCTTCTGGTCCTTGTCGGTAACAACGACCGGGCTGGCGCCTTCTTTGATGCACTTTTTTGTGCATGCGGCCCCGTCCGCGTTGGCGTCCTTGGCGCCACACTTGGAGTTGCTAACCCAGCCGTTCACGGTCTGGGTATCGGCGGCAAATGACACTGAGGCGACCGACACAATCAGCGCGCCGGCAAGTGACAACAAGAGAAATTTCCGCATATCACCCTCCTTAGATTGGTTCCCACACGTGATGCGAACTCATGAACTCTATCACAGGAGAAGCACAGGCTGGGTTGCAAAAGAATCTTTCAAGCAGCCTCTACCTGTCGTTCTTGGCGCGGCCGGCGGGTGGCTTCGGTGGAGGATCGGGAGCGACGTAGACAACTTCTCCACGCCGAGTGTAGTGAAGCTGCTCGCGGGCTTCCTTTTCGATGGCAGCAGGATCGGACTTGAGCGATTTGATCTGGTCGACGTACTGACTGTTTTCCTTCTGCAGGCGCTCGACCTCACTCTGAAGCGATTGCACCTCGGCGTGCTTCTGGCGATAGATGACCATGCCGTTGGCTCCGAACATGGCGTGCAGCAGCAACCCTACGATAAGAAGGACGGCGGCCGCGGTTCCCAGACGACGCCACTCGGCGGCGAGCCACGACCAGACCGGGCGCGTGCGTTCGACCCAGCGCGCCGCCACGGCCTCTGCCCTTGGAGCCTGATCCTTGGCCTGATCCTTAGCCCGATCAATGACCGCGCGGAGGCCTTCCTCCGGACGCGGAAGGATGCGCACTCTCGACGGTGGTCCTAGTCGAAGATCCATGCTTTGGCTGCCGCACTCAACTTTGCAAGGTCTTCCCTGCTGCGTGCTTCGCTATACACGCGCACCACTGGCTCCGTGCCCGAGAGCCGGTAGCAAACCCACGATCCGTCGGCGAGGATGAGTTTGAGTCCGTCAGTCCTCACCGCGTGGGCAACTTTGATGCCATGGAACTCGCTCGGATCGCGACGTAACTTCTCAGTAAACTTCTGTTTTACTTCCGGCGTCAAGCGGAAGTTCTCCCTTAAAGGATAGTAGGAACCAACTTTGGCAAATACCTCTTCTAATTGCTTTCCCAGCGACTTGCCGCGGCGAGCGACCATCTCGCAGCAGAGCAGGCCGGCGAGCACACCGTCTTTCTCCGGGACGTGTTTGCGGATGGAGAGGCCGGCGCTTTCTTCACCGCCGATGAGGATCTTGTCCTGCTTGATGAGTTCGCCAATGTATTTGAAGCCAACGGGGGTTTCGTAGAGCTCGATTTTGTATTTCTCGGCAATCGCGTTGATGAGATTGGTGGTGGCAACGGATTTGCCGACTCCGTTCTTCCAGCCGCGGGTTTCGACCAGGTAGTCAAAGAGCAGAGCGATGATGTAGTTGGGCTGGAGGAACGTGCCGTCCTCGTCGACAATCCCGAAGCGATCGGCATCGCCATCGGTCGCAATTCCAATGCCCGCGCCGATTTCATGCATCTTCTGACGCAGGTCTTCGAGCAGGTGATCGTCGGGTTCGGGGGCGTGGCCTCCGAAGAGCACGTCGCGGGTATCGTGGACGGTGGCCACGGTTACGCCGGCCTCGCGCAGGAACGCGTCCGAATAGCCCCGGGCAGCGCCCCACATGGGATCGAAGGCAATCTTGACACCGGCTTTCCTGATGACATCGAGATCGACGATTTCGCGCAAACGCGAGAGATACATGCGGCGAGGATCAATAGGCTGGGATTGGGACTGCGCCTCAGCTTTTGTTGCGCTGGGCGTTTGCGGATTCGCGTCGAAGGCTGCGATCTCGCGCTCGATGGCTTGGGTGACTTCGGGGAGTGAAGGCGCGCCATCCGGCGTCGAGAACTTGATGCCGTTGTATTCGGGTGGATTGTGCGAAGCGGTAAAGTTGATGGCGCCGTCGGCTTTGGATTGGATCACGGCATAGGAAATGGCGGGCGTGGGCGCAGGCTCTGCGATGACCAGCGGCGTGATGCCGTAGGAGGACAAGATGTCGGCGGCCATGGCGCAGAAAGTTTCGCCCAGAAAACGTGGGTCACGTGCGACGATGACTTTTGCTCCGTTCGATTTCTGCGACGACACGTAGCGCGCGATGCCGTGCACGGCCCGGTGGACATTGGCAAACGTGAACTCTTCGGCCATCACGGCCCGCCATCCAGATGTGCCAAACTTGATTTGCGTTGCCATCGGCTGCCTCGTATGCTTCGAGTAAAACTCGAACCCTTGATTTTATATGACCAACAAAAGGCTCGTTCTCACGACTTGCGGCTCCCTCGAAGAAGCCCGGAGCATCGCACACGCGCTGGTTGAGCGGCAACTGGCCGCATGCGTCAACATCGCTCCCCAGATTGAATCGGTATATCGCTGGCAAGGCGAGGTCGAGACGGCAACGGAGTGGCTGCTCGTAATCAAGACGACGGCAGACGCTTTCAATCGCCTGCGCGAGGCTTTGAGTGAGCTACATTCCTACGAACTTCCGGAGTGTATCGAGATTGCCATTGAAGATGGGAGCGCGGCGTACCTGGAGTGGATTGGAGAGTCAGTGCGCTGAGGGCTTGGCGGTTCGGACATCGGTTCGGACAACCGGGAAACGCTAGATCGCCGCCAGCGCCTGGTCGAGATCGGCGAGAATATCGTCCACGTCCTCGATACCGACGGAGATGCGGACCAGGCCGTCGGTGATGCCGATTTTGCGGCGGCCTTCTTCGCCGACGGCAGCGTGCGTCATGGTAGCGGGATGCGAAATCAGGGTTTCGACCCCGCCAAGGGACTCGGCCAGGGAACAGATGCGCACCTTGCGGAGCAGCTTGTTGGCGTTCGCGAGCGATCCGGTTTCAAAGGCGATCATCGATCCGAAGCCGGACATCTGGCGTTTGGCCAGTTCGTGCTGCGGATGATCGGGCAGTCCGGGATAGAAAACCTTCTGCACCTTCTTGTGTTTCGAAAGATAGTCGGCGACTTTGCGGCCGCTGCGGTCGTGCTGTTCCATGCGAACGGCCAGAGTCTTGACGCCGCGCAGGATCAGCCAGCATTCGAAGGGCGACAGGATGGCGCCGGCGCATTTCTGAAGAAAAGCGAGTTTTTCCGCCTGCTCGGGTTTGGTGCAGACTACGACACCTCCCAGCCCGTCGCTGTGTCCGTTGAGAAATTTTGTGGTGGAGTGGACGACCATGTCGGCGCCGAGCTCGATCGGACGCTGGAAATACGGCGACATGAAAGTGTTGTCGACCACGACCTCGACGCCGTGCCGGTGGCTGAGTTCGCTGATTGCGCGGAGATCGCAGAGCTGCATCAGCGGGTTGGTCGGCGTCTCCAGGAACACCAGCCGGGTGTTCTTCTGGAATGCGCGCTCAACGTTGCTGACGTCGGATGTATCGACGTAGGTGAACGTCAGACCAAAGTTGACGAGGACCTGATTGAACAGGCGCGGCGTCCCGCCGTAGAGATTGTGGCCGGCGACGACGTGGTCGCCTGCTTTGAGCATGGTAGCGATGGCGTTGATCGCCGCCATTCCACTGGCGAAAACGGGCGATGCCGTTCCGCCTTCGAGCGCAGCCAGGTTGGTCTCCAGTCGGTCGCGGGTTGGATTCGATACGCGCGCGTATTCGTAACCTTTGTGCTTGCCGATTTCTTCCTGGACGTAGGTAGAGGTTGCGTAGATGGGGACAGTGACGGCTCCGGTTGCGGGGTCGGGCTCCTGGCCGACGTGGATGGCTTTGGTTGCGAAGCCCGATTGTTTAGTGGTCAAAGGGTTCTCCTGGGGTAGTTCTCAGTTCTCAGATTTCAGCTCCTAGCCTTTAGCTTTTAGCTCTTGGCCCTTAGGTTTTGGCTCGTAGCTCGTGGCTCGTAGCTCGATGTGCTGGCGCCGAGCCGAGAGCCCCCAAACCAAAAGCCAAGAGCTAACAGCCCAGAGCCTCTCTATATCCCGCCTTCAAAAATTTTCTTCGACAGATAGCGTTCGGCAGAGTCGGGGATCAGCGTGACTACGCGCTTCCCTGCCCCGAGCCGTTTTGCAATTTCCACCGCCGCGTAGACGTTCGCGCCCGCGCTTGAGCCTCCGAGTACGCCTTCGCGGGCGGCAAGCTCTTTGACCATCCCGAAGGCCTGAACGTCGGTCACCATCATGATTTCGCTGCAAACGGAGCCATCGAAATTCCTGGGGATGAAGCTTGATCCGATCCCTTCCACTTTGTGCGGGCCGGGCTTGCCACCGCCGAGCACCGACCCTTCAGTTTCCACGGCAACAGTGTGTACGTTCGGGAGGCGCTCTTTTAGAAATCGGGCAATTCCGGTGAAAGTTCCGGCGGTGCCGCAGCCAACGGTGATGGCATCAATCCGTCCTTCCATTTGTTCAAAGATTTCGTGGGCCGTCGTCTGGTAGTGGAAATCGGGGTTGGCGGGGTTCTCGAACTGCGCGGCCATGAAGGCCGAGGGGTCGGTTGCAAGCAGCTCTTTGGCGCGATCGATGGCGCCTTGCATGCCCTCGGCTTCCGGGGTGCGGGTCACCTCCGCGCCGAGGGCCCGCATGATGATGACCTTTTCCTCCGAAAATCTTTCGGGGATGAACAGCCGGACTTTGTAGCCACGACTCACGCCGATCAGAGCGAGGCCGATGCCAGTGTTTCCGGCGGTGGCTTCGATGACGGTACCGCCCGGCTTCAGCTTGCCGTCGCGCTCGGCGCGCTCGATCAAGCCAATGGCGGCGCGATCTTTCACGCTGCCGCCTGGGTTCAGGTATTCGAGCTTGGCGAAAATATCGGCCGATCCCGGAGGGGCCAGCTTCTTCATTTGCAGCATCGGCGTTTCGCCGACGAGCTTGGAAATATCGTCACTAACGCGCAGACGCGAGATTGAGGTCATTAACGGCACTCTACAGAGTAAGGAACGCCAGCCGCCAGCGTCAATCGCCACTCGTCTTGCCGGAGCGCCCCGCAGCCTCCACTGTCGTAGTAGGATCGGCGCCTTGCCAACTCACGTCGGCCGTCGGCCCGTACGTCGCAGGCACCGGCTTTCCCAGCAAACGCAGGTAGACCGTCAATTGCGTCCGGTGATGAGCTGTATGCAAGACACGCCGCCAGAAGATCCAGATCCGTTCCCGGCGGGCATCAAAGAAAGGGACAACCGTCCGCCACCACTCCTCATCGCGCTCCGCCATGAATCCAAGTCGCGGCAAGGCAAGTTCCAGCATCCGCTTGTTGAAGTCCTCGACCGCAAGCTTCCGCGGCAAGACTTGTTCCGCTGCGACTTCCGGAACGCCGAGGAATTCGGCAAAGAATCGCCGCTCCGACAGCAGTTGGTGCTTCATGATGTCGGCGACCGAACTGGATCTCGGATGCGGGCGGTAGCCAAGATCCGAATCAACAAAGGTCGCCCAGACGGAAATGACTTTATTCGTCTCGCTGGCGTAGGTATCGAGGACGTGCTGAAGGAGCGCAACCCGGCAGCGCGGAACTTGTTCGTCGCGAATCGCCGAGAACGGATATTTCATAAGTGCAACGAGACTCTCGCTTACTGCGCCCCTGAAGCTGCCTCGGTCCCTGCGTAATAACCGCTTTTCGTGCGCACCGTGAGTTTGCCATAGCTGCGCGAACGGGCGTCCACTTTTACTTGACGATAGCCGCCCTGGTTTTTCGGCGTCGTCGGTTTGTATCCAATGGTGTACTGGCTGCGAATGTCGTGGGCCACGCTACGGCTGATGGCGTCAACTTCGTCCAGCGTTTGGGGGAAGAAAGCAATGCCGCCAGTTCTCTCGGACATGATTTGCAGCGCACGTTTGGCGTGCTTCGGGTGCTCTTCCTTCTCCAGGATGCCAATGGCGTAAACGGTTGGTCCATTCTCGCCCTGCAGGCGCCGTACGGCCTGCTCTAGAGTTTCGGCGCTCTCGTTGTCGTCTCCGTCCGTTACCACAAAAATGACTTTCTTTTCGAGCTTCGCTTCTTTTTTCAAGTGGTCAGCGGAGGCTACGACCGCATCGTAAAGCGCCGTACCGCCCCGAGTTTCGATTTTTTCCAGCCCCTCTTTCAGCTTATTGATGTTGGAAGTGAAATCCTGGTCGAGGTAGTACTCGTCGTTGAAGTTGACGATGAACACCTCATCATTTGGATTCGACGAGCGCACCAGGTTGAGGGCCGCCGCGTTCACCTTTTGCCGCTTCTCGCGCATGGAACCGGAGTTATCGACGACGATGCCCATGGCGACGGGGATGTCTTCGTGGCGGAAGGAGGTGATGGTTTGGAGATGTCCATCCTCGTAAACGTTGAAATCGTCTTTAGCGAGGCTGGTGACGATGCGTTGCTTGTCGTCGATGACCGTGGCATGCAGCACGACTTCTTCGACGTCCTTTCGGAAAACGAAAACGCCGCTGTCGGAGGAATCCGGATTCTGAGCGCTGTTCGGAGAGACGTTCGGAGCTGCAACCTGCCCCGTGGAGGCTGGCGGAGGTGTGGTGCTGGCCGGTGGCGGTTGGACCGCGGATTGGGGATTCGCAGGTGATTGCGAACTTGCAACCGGGACCGCAGGCGACTGGTTCGGCGCTCCTCCTTGCGCTTGAGATGTAGCCAGGAACAGCGTTGTGAGGAGGAAGAAAATCAGCAGAGAAACGTTATTCCGTCGGCGCATAGTAACCCGTCTTGGCGTAGACCCGGAGCGGCGGCAATCCTTTTGGCGGCACGAGCTTCACTTTTATTTTACGCCATTTGCCATCGCGTGTTGGATTCTTTGGACGATATCCGATGACATATTGGTTGCGCAACTCGATGCCAATTTTTGTGGAAACGTCCGCCAGGTCGTTCGGGTTATCAATGGTAAAAGCCCGGCCACCGGTCAGTTCGGTGACATCGCTGAGCAGGGCAGGTCCGAGCCGCTCTTCTTCGGTCGGGAAGTAATGATCGTAGATGCCGATGGCGTAGATGAGAATGTCGGCCTCTTTGACCATGGATCGGATCTCGCCTTCCGTATAGCGGCTATGGTTGTCGCCGCCGTCGGAGATGATCAGCAAAGCCTTCTTCGGATACTTAGCCTGGCGCATTTTGGTGACGCCGAGGTAGATGGCATCCAGCAGCGCGGTACGGCCCTTGGGAATGGTGTAGACGAGCCGGCCCTGAATGTCATCCACCGAACTGGTGAAATCGGCGATCTCCTCCGGCTTATCGGCGAAGGCGATCATGAAAAACTCGTCTTGCGGGTTGGCGGTCTTGAAGAACTCGACAACTGCCTCGCGGGCGCGCTCGATCTTGCTGCTCATGCTGCCGCTCATGTCAAAGATCACGCCGATCGAAACCGGAGCGTCTTCGCTGGAGAAAGTCTTGATCACCTGCAAGTCTTTGCCCTCGAAAAGGGTGAAGTTCTCGCGGTCGAGGCCGGTTACGAGCCGGTTTAAGGGGTCGGTGATGGTGACCGGCACCAAAACCATGTCCACGTCCACTTTGAAGGGCTTGGTGTGGGTCTTGAATGCCGGATCAATGTCGGGCTCCTTCGGAGCCGGCGGCCGGACGCGGGGCTGGATGTGGACATCCTCAGTCGAAGTCTGGGCGAGAAGCGGGAGGGCGCTGCACACAGCAACCAATAAAAGTACAGCGAAGAAAACCGGAGCCGAGAAGTGTTTGCCGTACAGCATAGGCCCCACTAAATCCGCGCCTTGGAGGGAGGCGACCCGCATCCCCAAAAGGCGGGCCAAGAGAATCTCTCCTAAGCCGGATACTAGCACACTCTTTAAAAAGTGTTGTCACCTTTTCGTCAACGACGGTGACTTTCGAGTGCAGAATTCCCAAACTGGCTTCTGACTCTGCGCATCTTTTTTCTCATTCTTCGCTCTGCGCCGGGTCCGGGTCGTCCCTGCTACAATTCTGCGTTCCCCTTTATGGCAATTATCTCCCCATTTCAAGCTTGGCGCTATGCCCCTGAGCGCGTGCCGGTCCAGCAGGCTGTGACCCAGCCCTACGACAAAATCACCCCCGCAATGCAGGAACGCTACTACCAGGCCAGTCCTTATAACCTGGTGCGGATTATTCTCGGGAAACGCCTGCCGGGGGACGGGGACGCCGAGAACGTCTATACCCGGGCAGCGGCGTCCTTCCAGAACTGGCGCCAGACGGGCATTTTGCGACGCGATCCCGAGCCTTCGATCTACCGCTATTCCCAAATGTTCAGGGTTCCGGGAAGCCAGGCGCGGGCCGAGCGGCGGGGCTTCATCGGACTCGGCCGGATCGAGGAATATTCCGCGGGCGTCGTGTTCCGGCACGAGCAGACGCTGGCCAAGCCGAAGGCCGACCGACTGGACCTGCTGCGCGCGAATCGAGCCCACTTCGGTCAAATCTTCATGCTGTACAGCGGCTCGGGCAAGGTGGACGCCTTGCTCGATTCGGCGGCAGCCCCAGACATCGATATCGAGGTCACCGACGAGTACGACGTGGTGCACCGCGTCTGGAAGATCTCTGACGCCTTGGTCATTGCCTCCGTGCAGGAACTGATGCGGGATCGGAAGCTGATCATCGCCGACGGCCATCACCGCTACGAGACGGCCTTGACTTATCGCAACGAACGGCGAGCCGCGGCCGAGACGGGGTCGGGATCGAAGACAGATGCGCCCGCTCCTTACGACTCGGTGATGATGACCTTCGTTGACATGGATCGCCCGGGCCTGGTGATTTTGCCGACGCATCGGGTCGTGTTCGGCCTGCCATCTTTTTCGGCCGCACAATTTCAGGGGGAGACCCGGAAATTCTTCAATGTGGAACAGGTCGATGCCGGAATCGATGCGGCGCGCGCCACCGCCATTCTGCAGCAGGCAGGGCACGCGGGAACGGCGCTGCTCGCAGTCACCGCCGAGCGTGCATTTCTGCTGCACACACCGAAGGCTATTGGCACTCGCTTGTTCGGAAAGCTTTCTCTGCGCCAGCAAGCGCTGGACGTCGTCCAGTTGCACAAGTGCTTGCTGGAACGTGTTCTGAAGATCTCGGAGGAAGCCATTCGCAATCAGGAGAACGTTTCGTATTGTCGCGAGGCCGCTGAAGCGCTGTCGCAGGTGCAGAGTGGAAAGGTCCAGGTAGCGTTCCTGATGAATCCGGTGCGCATGGAGCAGGTTCGCGATATCGCCTTTGCCAGCGAAGTGCTGCCCCAGAAGTCCACCGATTTCTATCCCAAGTTGCTGAGTGGGCTCACGATTTATGCGCTGGAGTAGCAAGAATGAAATAGAGCTGGTTTCATAAATCGGTTTTGGGTCGGGCACGGCTTCAAGAGCCTGCCCTGAGCGAAGCCGAAGGGTGCCGTTCAGGGCCCGGAAGAATGCGGGCTTCAGCCCCTGAGGGACGTGCCTTCCGAGCTGAGAGGCATTTATGAAACCAGCTCCAGCAAAAGCTCTGGCGCAAGCGGCGCTCGACGGGGTAGGGTTTAGCAGAAGTGCTCTCCACCACGACGAACCGAACTTTGACGAAAAAGATCTTGGCCATCCTGTTGGCCAGCGTGACGTTTCTGTCCGCGGCGCCCTCCGCGGAAGAAAAACACATCTCCGTCTACTCTCCGGTCGCCATCTACACGCTCCCGGTTCTGGACCGTGCCGGCCATGAGTATGTCGGCCTGCTCGAACTTCTGGAACCGCTTGGCCGTGTGAGCAGCCGGTCGGAAGGACGGCACTGGAGGCTTCGCTATAACGCGGTGGATGCCGAGTTTGTTGCGGGAAAGACGCGGGCCAGGATTCGTGGGCACAATTTTGATCTCGTGGCTCCCTTCCTGATTGAAAACTCGCACGGATTGGTTCCGCTAAATTCGCTGAGCGCGTTGCTGCCCCGCTTTCTGGGAACGCCTGTTAATTTTCGCGAAAGCGCGCGCCGGTTGTTCGTCGGCGATGTCGGCATACAAATCAGTTTCCAACTGGACGCGAGCACCCCGCCGCGGCTGGCGCTGAATTTTAGCGCTCCGGTGAACCCGACTATCTCCACGGAACCGGGCAAGCTGCGCATGGTCTTTAAGCGGGACCCGGTCGTGTCCCCAGGAAGCCAGTCTATTTCTTTTGATAACAAGGTCATCACCCATGCCAGTTACTCCGAGAACAACGGTGACGCCGAATTAGACGTGGCTGCGAACCAGTCGCTGATGGCAAGTTTCAGCAACGACCGAAGGACGATCATTGTTTCGGCTGTCCCACAAACACCATCGACGCCGAGTGGCGTTGGAACCGGACCCCAGAATCCGGCGCAGGTCCCACCGGCTGCAAACATCGCCTCGAGCAATGTCCATCGCATTCTGGCCGTGGTGGATCCCGCGCACGGTGGCGATGAACGAGGTGCGGCTTTGACGGATAAGCTGGCCGAGAAAGACGTCACGTTGGGATTTGCGCGGCTGCTGCGGCATGAACTGGAAATTCGGGGGTTCGCGGTTGCGTTGCTGCGCGACGGGGATACCAGTTCCACTGTGGATCAGCGCGCCGCGGTAGCCAACGTTGCGCGCGCCGGAATCTACATCAGCCTGCACGCCGTTTCGCAGGGCAGCGGCGCGCGGGTGTACAGCGCGCTGCTTCCGGTGGAAGGAACGAGCAAAGGAATCTTTCATGCGTGGAATGCGGCGCAGGCGCCGGCTTTGCCCGTCAGCCGGATCGTGTCGGCGGCAATCGTTGCCGAGATGCAGAAGAGAGAATTCCCGGTTCGAGCATCTTCCGCCTCGCTGCGGCCCCTGAACAATGTGCTCATGCCTGCGGTCGCTGTGGAACTGGCGCCCGGAGCGGATGGCATCGCCGACTTGACCTCCGCCAATTATCAACAGCGCGCCGCGTCGGCGATTGCCGATGCTGTCGTTTCCGTCCGCGACCGCCTGGGGGTTCAATAATGAAGGTACAACCATGATCCCACGGCACCTTCTGATCGGTGTGGCTGCGCTCTTGGTGCTGGTGGTGGCGATGGGAATCTACCTTCGCCACATGCGGCAACAGGCGGGGGAAGTTGAGTCTCCGGCGGCCAACGCGTTGCCTGTGGCTCCCCCAGCCTCCGGCCCGACGGAGACGGTGACTCTGTATGTGGCGGATGACGCCGCCGGCATGCTCCGCGCGAGATCGGCGCAGATTCCTCTTCCCGCAGGACGCCAACAGAGAGCCGAGGAGTTGTTGCGCGCGCTGCTGCGCATCTACCAGCAACCGGGCGCTGCGCATCCTCTGGCTCCGGCGGCAGACATCCGCGCCATCTACCTGGTCGATCCGGGCGCGGCCGTCATCGATCTGAATGCTGCCTTCGCCGACCAGCACCGCTCCGGCATTCTCAGCGAGCAGCTCACCGTGAATTCACTGGTGGAAACGCTGGCCGTCAACGTTCCGGGGATTCAGCGAGTCAACATCCTGGTCGAAGGCAGGACGCGCGACACACTCGCGGGACACGCGGACCTGAGCGAATCGTTCGATGTGACCACGGTTGAGCAGGCGGGCAATCAGTAATCTCAGAATGAGATTACATAGTTGCTCTAAAGGTACTAACCGTGTTTAAGCCAAAAAAAAACTTTCACCCCGATCTTTTGGAATCATGGAGTTACGCGAAAATTCCTGCAAAATCTTTGAGTTTAAAGGACTTATAGGTAAAATATTACGGAATAAGGAGTTAGCTCGCAAAAGACCTCCGAAAATCACTCTGGGGCAGCTTCGCGGGCCGTCTTGGGAGACGGGCACACACCTGGCCCCCCAATCAGGTCTTCATTATCGCGCACGGCGGGTTACAACAGCGATAGCTCGCCGGAAGGCTCTTACGTCTATTACTCAGTATGAGTTGTTTAGCCCAGAAGATGCAGCTCACTAACGACGACTTGATGAGGCTTAAACTAGCCGATCCGGCAACTACCATGCCCGAAGTTGACAAAGTGATATCGGCCAAAGTTCCGGCGTATGCCGCAGGAAAGTACGTGGACCTGGATTGGAGCGACAAGAACACTTTGAAGATGGCAGAGGAGGCTGGAATTCCCAATCAGTTTCATGCTTGGGCGTTCAACTACGCGTCTGGATTCGTGCACCCGAGCGGCCTCTTCCTCATTCGGCACCTGTCGCACGGGCCGGGTGATGTCTTAGAGGTCAGTATGAAGCCTCAGGACGAAGAAGCGACGTTTGCGTGGCGCATCTCGCATAGTTTGATTCTGAATGCGATAGATCTGCGCCTCAAGTATGCGCCGTCAGCGCCACTGCAGGCGGCGTCGGACGAATGTAAGAAGGACTTCGTGAAAATATGGGGTTATCCGACCCCCATCTGACGCGCCTCGACCACGTACTCCGCACTTTCGCGTTCCACCCTCAACCATTCTCCTGCTGTTCCACGTCCTGAAACTGTGAAATCTCCACTGCCCCATTAGGAAACACGGCGGTAATTCTGAGCTCTCCGCCCATCGCGCGAATGTAGTTCCGAAGAGTGGACACATACATATCGGTGCGCCGTTCCAGCCGGGAAACGCCCCCCTGCGGAATCCCTAGCAACTCCGCCAGACTCGTCTGCGTCAAGCTGCGCGCCTCGCGAAGCTGGTTCAGCGAGAGACGGCCGATCTCGTCACGCACCCGCGCCTTGATGCGGGCCTCCCGTTCCGGCCCAAGATGTTTGCGAACCTCTTTCCAGTTCCTTGCCATGGTTTACTCCCTGATCTCGCGCAAATGCGCATCGTAGATTTCGTCCGCTTTCTTGATGTTGACCTTGTACCAGTTCGCATCGCCCGTTTTGTCTCCGCCAAGAATGAGGTAGGCGGCGCGACGTGGGTCGAACGCAAACAGAATCCGGTATGGTCTGCCCTGGTGTTGGACCCGCAATTCCTTCATGTTTGCGTGCCTAGAATCGCGGACCGTATCTACATGCGGACGGCCAAGAGACGGACCTAGCTCTTCGAGCAGGTCCACCGAAAAGTTGACGCTTTCGTGCTCATCGTCCGAGAGTTCTCCATACCACTCGGCAAATTCGTCGCTGACTTCGACCGTCCATGCCACGCAGCAACTATACCGTCAAAGGTATATATTGTCAATGGCATACGGTGTCCACTCATTCGCGGACGACCGCTGCTCCACCAGTTTCCCGGCACACTGTTAGAATCCCGTCTGATGATCTTTCGCAGCGATAACCGCACGCCCGAGCAGATTCGTCCCGTCAACATCATTCCCGACTTCATCTCGACCGCGGAGGGCTCGGCGCTGATTGAGATGGGCAACACTCGCGTCATCTGCACGGCATCGGTCGAGGAGTCGGTACCTGCGTTCTTGCGCAATTCGGGCAAGGGTTGGATCTCCGGCGAGTACGGGATGCTGCCCCGCTCGACGCTGACCCGCACCGCGCGGGAATCGGCCAGGGGACGGCAAAGCGGGCGCACCCAGGAGATTCAGCGGCTCATCGGACGCTCGCTGCGCGCGGTGGCCGATCTGAAGCGGCTGGGTGAGCGGACCATCTGGATCGATTGCGACGTGATCCAGGCGGACGGGGGCACGCGAACGGCTTCAATCACCGGGGCATTCGTCGCGCTGGGCCTGGCTCTGCACCGCCTGATCGATGCGGGAACATTGACGGCGGCGCCGATCAAGGATTTTGTGGCGGCGATCAGCGTCGGAATCGTGGACGGCGAAGTTCTTCTGGATCTTAACTACGAAGAAGACTCGCGCGCCGACGTGGACATGAACTTCGTCATGACGGCAGGCAACAAAATTGTTGAACTGCAGGCCACCGCGGAGCACCAGGTGTTCGACGACGCTCAACTCGCAAAGATGATGTCGCTCGCTCGGCAGGGCATCCAATCGCTAATCGCCAAGCAACAGACGCTGCTCGGAACGCTGGCTCTGCGCCAGTAACTTCGGTCATAACGATGGCGGGACTTTGCTTGGTACCCTCGAAGTGTAGGGAGGACACTCGTGACTGCCCGATACCGATGACTCCTATCTCCACAGCGGTAACGCCCTGCCCAGACCGTATGCCGAGCTTGCACTCCAGAATCCGCATCCTCGTTGCGACCGCTTGTCTTGTGCTCGTCGCGCTGTCCGCCCGTGGACAAGCCGCGCCCTCATCGGTGACGGGCGTGGTTGAAGATCCTTCCGGCGCCGTTATCGCCGGCGCGCGCGTGGAATTCACCAGTGGCAACTACCACACTGCAGCGCAAACGAATTCGGTCGGACAATTCCAACTCGAAATCGCCGCCACTTCCGGTACGATTTCCGCCAGAGCCGCTGGATTTCTTCCCCTCCAGCGCCCCTGGAATCATGAATCGCAGCTCCAGCTCGTCCTGCACCCGCAGTTTGAATCGGACTACGCCAGCCAGCACGTTCTCGTCACGGCCGCCCGCATTAACACCGCACTGGAGGATTCTCCCGCCGACAGTGTAACCATCTCCGACGACGATCTGGCCTCTACGCCAGCGCTCGCGCTCGATGATGTGCTTCGCGAAGTTCCGGGTTTCACGCTGTTTCGCCGCTCCAGCAGCCGCACCGCAAACCCCGGCACCCAGGGAGTCTCCATGCGCGGAGTCGGCGCCAGCGGTGCCAGCCGCGCTCTCGTCCTGGTGGATGACATTCCGCTCAACGATCCCTTCGGCGGATGGGTTTATTGGGACCGCGTCGTCCGTGAATCGATCAGCGACGTGGAGGTGGTGCGCGGAGGCGCCGATGCCAGCCTCTACGGTTCGACGGCCATGGGCGGTGTGATTCAGTTCCGCACTCGCGAGCCGGAACAGACCGCGATCTCCGCCGAAGGCTCGTGGGGAAGTGAAAACACGCCCGAGTTATCGCTCTTCGCCGCAACTCGCCTGGGGCCGTGGCAAGGCTCCGTTGCCACGGATCTCTTCCGGACGAATGGCTATATCCCGGTGCCTGAGTCGCAGCGCGGCGCAGTCGATTCGCCCGCCAACTCTCGCCACGAACTGACCACGGTCGAACTCGGACGGCGCTTCGGAAGCTTCAGCCGCATCTTTGCCCGTGGTTCGTACTTCGATGAAGACCGGCACAACGGCACGGTCATCCAGTTGAACACCACCCAATTGGGTGATTTCGCAACCGGCTTGAACTACGAAACGAAAAGCGTGGGAGCGATCTCAGCTCGCCTCTTCGGACTCTTCGAGTCCTACTACCAGACTTTTTCAACGGTTGCACCGCAGCGCAATTCCGAAACGCTGACCGACGAGCAGTATGTTCCGTCGCAAGCACTCGGCGGCAGCGCCCAATGGTCACGCCCCATAGGCCGGATGCAGACGCTCGTCGCAGGCTTTGAAATGCGAGCGGTAGACGGTTCCAGCAACGAAGACTTGTTCAAACTTGGGGTTCCGAACGGCACCAGTCTCAGCGGCGGGCAAGAACGCACGGCGCGGGTGTTCGGGGAGGACATTCTGCAACTCGGCTCGCACCTGATCGCCAACCTGTCTCTCGGCTACGACCACTGGAGCGACCTCAACGCGCGGCTGATCAAGATAAACTCTGGCGTCGCTGCGCTCACGCCGTACCCCGATCGCAGTTCCGACGCCCTCAACCCGCGCGCATCGCTGCTCTACCGCGTCGGACATGGCACTTCGCTGACCGCGTCGGGTTATCGCGCCTTCCGCGCGCCCACCCTGAACGAACTCTATCGCAATTTTTATCAAGGCAACACCCTGACCTACGGCAACCCCGCTCTGCATGCGGAACGACTGACTGGAGTGGAAGCGGGAGTCCGGCAAAGTCTGCTTTCCGACCGCCTTAGTTTGCGAACAACGTTCTTCTGGAACGACATCACCGATGCCATCGTGAACGTCACCATCAGCCAAACGCCCACGCCGATCACGGCCAAGAAAGAGAACGTCGACCGCACGCCCTCAACCGGCATCAATCTCGACGGCGAATTCCGCATCAGCAGTACGCTTCAGCTCGCCGGAGGCTACCAGTTCGCCCACGCCGTGGTCTCCAGCTACACGCCAAACTCGCTGAACCCGTCGCTCGTGGGAAATTGGATACCCGAGGTGCCGCACCAGCAGTTCACGCTGCAGGCGCGCTACGTCAATCCCAAGATCGTCACCGCCAACGTGCAAGGAACCTTCGTCGGCCAACAATTCGATAACGACCTGAACACCTTATTGCTGAAAAAGTTTTTTGCCGTTGACCTGTACCTCGGCCGCTCGCTCGGTCATGGTCTGGAAGTCTTCGCCGCCGCCGAAAACATGTTCAACGAGCGCTACTACACGGCTCTAACCACCGTGCCGAACGTTCCACCAGCGCCGCCCCTTCCACCAGTCCCGAGCCTTGGCGCTCCCATCCTCGCCCGCATCGGCCTGCGTTATCAGTTTTCGCAGCATTAATTCCGGGATCGATTCCAAGAAACTGGTCATGTTCATGGCAGGGGCTGTGGTTTAGAATGACTTGTCGTAGTGCAATGATAGGAGGACTTATGAAGCTCACCCCGGGCAAACTGGCCGGAATGAAGGCTGTATCGAATGAGCGTGGCGTAATCGCTGCTGCTGCTATGGACCAGCGCGGCTCACTGCAGAAGTCTCTCGCCAAGGAAAAAGGCACGGCCGTTTCTGACGCGATGATGGAGGAATTCAAGACACTGGTGAGCGAGGTCCTGACGCCACACGCGAGCGCCATCCTGCTCGATCCCGAGTGGGGACTGCCGGCTTCGAAGCGGCGCTCGAAAAACGCTGGTCTGCTGCTGGCTTATGAAAAGACCGGCTACGACAAGACCGGGCCGGGACGCCTGGGCGATCTGCTGGATCATTGGTCGGTGCGCCGCTTGAAAGAAGCGGGCGCGGATTGCATCAAGATTCTGCTCTACTACACGCCCTTTGATCCGAAAGACGTGAACGACAAGAAGCACGCCTGGGTCGAGCGACTGGGCGATGAGTGCCGCGCCAATGACATCCCGTTCTTCCTGGAGTTCGTCACTTACGAAGAAGGCGTGGACGAGAAAGGCTTCGACTTCGCGAAGAAGAAGCCGAAGGCGGTCACCGAAAGCATGCGCGAGTTCACCAAAGACCGCTACGGCGTCGACGTAATGAAAGTTGAAGTCCCGATCAACATGAAGTTTGTGGAAGGGACCAAGTCCTACAAGGGCGAAAAGGCCTACTCGAAACAGGATGCGATGAAGCTGTTCCGTGAGGCGGCCGCGGTCGCGACCAAGCCCTTCATCTATCTGTCGGCGGGCGTGAGCAATGCCGAGTTCACCGAGTCGCTGGAACTCGCGGCCGAGTCGGGTGTGAAATTCAACGGCGTGCTCTGCGGACGCGCCACCTGGAAAGAAGGTATCCCCATCTACGCGAAACACGGCGCCGGTGCTTTCCGGAAGTGGCTGGAAGATGAAGGCGTAAAGAATATCAATAACGTAAACGATCGCTTGAAGGCCGCATCCTCATGGCACTCGATATACGGGGTGGAACCGGCGCTGGCGCACGTATAGGTCCTGAGGTAGTGGGCGCGGGCGGGTTCCCTTCGGTGACGTGGGCTGACGTTTTCAGGAATCCGAGGCTTGCAAGGAAATCCGAGTCGCCCGTTCTAGGTTCAGGACCTTCTTTGGTTTAGCCTCTTCGCAGAGACGCAGATTTCACTACGTCTCGCGGCTGCAGCGGCAAGGAGAAGGCTATGCGCCTAGTTTCAGTGTTCCTCTTAGTCGCTGTCGTTACAGCCCAGCCTGCCAAGTCCACCTGGGTAGTCCCAAACTTCCGCGACCTGACGATCAAGACGCGCCAGACTCATGGATTTATGCAACCCAAGGTGACAACCTGGTTCTTCAAAGGTCCACGAGAGCGTATCGAGCACGTTCCAGAAGCATCCCGGGTTGTTGTGCCCTTCATGACCAGCATTTTCCAGTGCGACCAGAGAACGCTGATCCGTCTCTACGAGCATTCCAAGACTTACTCCTCGTCCGTCAGCCACGCGCAAGAGCACCCGGAGAATCAGCGTGCTCGCGCGAGGAAAGAGTCCACAGGCCCCGACGTCAGTGTCACTTTCGACTCGGTGGACACCGGCGAGCAACGGCAGTACGGGAGCTACGAAGCTCGCCACGTCAAGACCACAATCACGATCGAGCCCACCAAGGGAGCCGCGACCCAACCGGGCAAGACCGAAATCGACGGCTGTTACCTCGACCTGCCTGGACTGAACTGCCGTGACAATGCCGCACACGAGGACCGTCCGCCAGGAGAATGGCTCATGCTGATACGAGGAGGCGCACTCGACCATCTGGTGTTCAAGCACCTCGGTACGGCGCCGCGCGGCTTGGCGGTTGAAGAAAGTGCCACTCAGAAGCAGGCCGGAAACGTGGTGGTGAGCAAGACAGAGCTGTTGAAAATCTCCGAGCAGCCGCTCGATGAATCGTTGTTCGAAGTGCCTTCAAACTACAATCCCGCCGAAAAGCACATGTCGCAGATGGGCCCTGATCCGCAACCGAGTGAGCCCTAGCCCCGCCTTTCGGCTGCTGCTCCAGCCCCGCTTTCGCGATCTCCGCGTGACGTGGGCAGGCCCCTGCGTTTAGGATCTCGTGGTACGCCTATGCCTTCCCAACGCCAAACCGCTCTCATCACCGGCGCCTCGTTCGGCATCGGAATGGAACTCGCCCGCATCTTCGCGCGCGAAGGCTACAACCTGGTTCTCGTCGCCCGCAGCGCGGACAAACTCCGGCAACTCGCATCCGAACTCGAGCAGGCCCACGGCACCCGTTCGCTGATTCTGGCGACCGACCTGACCGAGCCCGGAGCTTCCACATATCTACTGGATCAGACCACGCGCGCCGACATTCAGGTGGATGTGCTGGTCAACAACGCGGGATTCGGACAGTACGGTTTGTTTGCCGAGAATGATCTGGAAGAATGTCTCCGCCAGATCCAACTCAACGTGACGACTCTCACCCACCTCACGCGCCTGTATCTCCCGGCAATGATTGAGAGGGCGAAGATTGAGCGCAAGAGCGGGCGCATCCTGAATGTGGCGTCCACCGCGGCGTTTCAGCCGGGACCACTGATGGCCGTATATTTTGCGACCAAGGCTTACGTCCTCCATTTGTCAGAGGCGCTGGCGAACGAACTCCAAGGGTCGGGCGTCACCGTAACCTGCCTGTGCCCGGGTGCGACGGCCACGGAGTTCCACAAGCGCGCGAATGCAACCGGCATGCGCCTGCTAAAGATGGGCTCGATGGATGCGCGCACCGTTGCCGAAGACGGTTATCGCGCATTGATGGCTGGAAAACCGGTGGTGATTTCGGGATTCAAGAATTGGCTGGTGGCACAATCGGTGCGCTTCTCCCCACGCCGGCTGGTGACGGCGATTGCGAGGAAAACGCAGGAACAGTAGTCGGCAAGTCGGTGATGAAGCGACGGGCACGCCGACAGACGCAGCAAGCTGCGTCCCTGCCGGAAGCTTGTTTACGTTCCCCTGCGGCCGGATACTGCGGCTTGTACGCGACTGTGATAACGCCCGTAGCCGAAGTAAATCGCCATACCGATCGCGAGCCAGATAATCAGCCGCAGCCAGGTATCGCGCGGCAGACTCACCATCATGAGCCCCGCCACCAGAATCCCCATAATTGGCACGAACGGCACCCACGGCGTTTTAAACGGACGAGCCAGTTCCGGCCGGCGCACGCGCAGAATCCACACGCCCACGCACACGATCACAAACGCCAGCAGTGTGCCGATGCTAACCAGTTCGCCCAGAACTCCGATCGGAATCAGCGACGCAAAAATTGCCACGAAGATTCCCACGGTGATGCTCGAGATCCAGGGAGTCCGGAAGCGCGGATGTACCGCGCCGGCCCACTGGGGCAGAAGGCCATCGCGCGACATGGAGTAGAACACGCGGGACTGCCCCAGCAGCATCACCAACATCACGCTGCCGAGGCCGGCAATCGCCCCCAACTTCACGAGCACGCTGCCCCAGCGCACGCCGGTGTGATCAATGCCAACGGCAACCGGATCAGGGACGTTCAAAGTGGTGTAGGAAACGACTCCCGTGAGCAGTCCAGAAACGAGAATATAGAGGATCGTGCAAATCACCAGCGAACCGAGAATGCCGATCGGCATATCCCGCTGTGGCCTTTTCGCTTCCTGGGCTGCGGTGGAGACGGCGTCAAAGCCGATGTAGGCAAAGAAAATGACTCCGGCCCCTCGCGCAATTCCGGACCAACCGTAATGTCCAAATTCCCCGTTATTCGGTGGGATGAACGGATGCCAGTTCCGGGCGGCGATGTCCGGGTGCTTCAGAATAAAAACACCCGCAATCGCAATAAACGTGAGCACGATTGCAACCTTAACGATGACGATTGCCGAGTTGAAGTTCGCCGATTCCTGAATGCCGATGACGAGAATCGTGGTCACGAGAACGATGCCAATGAAAGCGATCAGGTTGAACGAACCATGAATATGGGTAAGCGTGGCCGGATCGACTCCGTGGGCTTGCAGAGTTGGCAGGATCGTGGCCAGCCGCTCCCAGCGGTTGTTGTACATCACCATGTCCGTGCCGGGAGTTGCAGTCAGGGACGGCGGCAAATGAATGCCATAGTCCTGAAGGAAGCTGTTTACGTAGCCGCTCCACCCTGAGGCAACCGTGGCCGCGCCAAAGGCGTATTCGAGGATCAAGTCCCATCCGATAATCCAGGCAAAAATCTCGCCCAGGGTCGCATAGCCGTACGTATAGGCGGAACCGGCGATCGGGATCAACGCGGCGAATTCCGAGTAGCATAGACCCGCAAACGCGCAGGCGATGCCCGCAAGAATGAAGGAAAGCACGATGGCCGGTCCGGCATACTGCGCGGCCGCCGCTCCGGTCAGAACAAAAATGCCCGCCCCGATGATTGCGCCGATGCCAAGCGTAATCAGATTTGTCGCGCCCAAGGCCCGCTTCAGCGAATGTTCCCCACCTTCGGCGGACTCATCCAGGATCATGTCGAGTGGCTTGGTAGCCAGCAGATTGGCCATTTTCGTGGATCTCTCCTTAAAACCTAAGCTCCTGCGCTTCGCGGCCGCCAGATGTAGTAAACCGGGATGCCGAGCAGCACGATGAACAGTCCCGGCCAAGTGTATTGCGGTTTGTAGCGTAACAGTACAATGTCAATAAACAAAGCCATGACGATATAGATCGCAGGCAAAATGGGGTATCCGATGGCTTTGTACGGACGCTCGGCTTCGGGATGGGTGCGGCGCAAAACGAAGAGTCCGAAGATGGTGAGAACGTAGAACACCAGCACCGCAAAAATAATGTAGTCCAGGAGCTGGCCGTAACTGCCGGAGATGCACAGGACACACGTCCAGACCATCTGCACCATCAGCGAAACGGCGGGCGTCTTGTAGCCGGGATGCAGCCGGGCAACGCCGCGAAAGAACAGGCCATCCTTCGCCATGGCGTAGTAGACGCGGGCCCCGGAGAGAATCAAGCCATTGCAGCAGCCAAAGCCGGAAATCATGATGGCGACGGCCATCAGCGCTCCGCCAATCGAACCAAACATCTGTGTCATGACTGCGGTGGCGACGCGGTCCTCGCGGGCGTACTGGATGCCGCGCTCCAGCAGGGTCGCTCCGGTCGGACTGCCCACTAGGGGCAGCGCGCTCAGATAAATAAAGTTGCACGCGATATAGAGCGCGATCACCACGCCGGTACCAAGCGCCAGCGACAGCGGGAGATTCCGGCTGGGATTTTTCACTTCGCCGGCGGTGAATGTAACGTTGTTCCAGGCATCGGCGGAAAATAGCGATCCCACCTGCGCAATCGCCAGCACCGTGAGCGTCGAGACCAGCATACTTCCACCAACGCCGACGCCGACGTCATGCAAAGTGCCAAGGGACGCATTGTTCCAGAAGTTTGCGCCGAAATTAGCGGCCAGCGCCTGCGCGTTCCGGCCAAGAAATACTCCGAAGAAAACGAGTCCGAGCAGCGCCGCAACTTTCGCCGTGGTGAAAATGTTCTGGATGAAAGCACCCGTCTTCACGCCGAAAATGTTGATGATCGAGAGCGCGATCACGACCAGGATGGCGACGAAGTTCTGCGTGTTCAATCCAACATCCATGCCCCCAAGCATCATGGGGCCGACCGCAAACTTCGGTACTTTCCACAGATGGACAATCCAATGACTGGAGGAGATTGCCGGCCAGAAGACCCCTAGAAATTTGCCGAAAGCGACGCCCACGGCAGCGATCGTGCCCGTCTGAATCACGAGAAACAGAGTCCAGCCGTAGAGAAAACCCCAGAGTGGGCCGAGCGACTCGCGCAGATAGACATACTGCCCGCCCGCCCGCGGCATCATGGCAGCCAGTTCGCCGTAGGCGAGCGCGGCGACAACCGTCAGAAGGCCGGTGATGAGCCACGCACCAATGAGCAGCGCCGGCGATGTGACCTCGCGAGAAATTTCGGCGGAAACAATGAAAATGCCCGAGCCAATCATGGAGCCCATCACCAGCATGGTCGCGCTGGTGAGGCCGAGACCTTTGACTAGCTCTTTGTCCTGATGGGTATGCCGCTCCCAATCGCTGACGCTCGAAGCGGGAACTGGGGGTGGAACGTTCGTGCTCACGAACCTCCTAAGGGACAGCGGTGTGTGGGCATTGCTACGGGCATCGCCGCCTCTGTTGTTGCAAGAGCTTTCAACTGTACCCCAGAACCCTCAAAAATTCCTCTGCCGATTTGCGGGGATCCCGTAACAAGTCGGATATCACCGCGACGGCGTTGGCGCCGGCTTCGATGACGGAACGGGCGTTGGCACGGGTAATGCCGCCGATCGCAACCAGAGGCTTGCGCGTCAGTTCCCTTGCCCGGCGGACGCCTTCGAGTCCCACGACAGGATCGGGATTGGCCTTGCTGGCTGTCGCAAACACGGGGCCGATGGCAAGGTAGTCGGCGGAAGTTTTATCGGCTTCCGCCAGTTGCTCAGGATTGTGCGTTGATACTCCCAACCAGCGAGTAGGCCCAATGATGTCCCGCGCGAACTCAGCCGACAGATCATCCTGCCCAACATGCAGCCCGTCAAATTGCGCCGCCAGACACAGGTCGGCGCGGTCGTTCATGATGAGCTTGACGCTCGCTCCCAGCCGCGCCCTGAGTTCACGAGCCTCGTCGAGCATTTGCCGGGCGTTGCCAGACTTGTTGCGGTACTGCAGCAGAGTGCAGCCGGCGGCCGCCATTTCGAGAGCTGTCTCAAACAGACTTCTGCCGTCGAGAAAGCAGGACGTATCCAGGATTGGGTAAAGACGCGGCAGCAAAACCATGGCTCTGTATGGGATCCTTCACTCCGCAGTTTCTTTTTTCGCCAGGAATCTCTCGATGAAGCCGGTATCGAAATTGCCTGCGCGGAAATCCGGATCAGCAAGGATACGGCGATGCAGCGGAATTGTCGTGTAGATTCCTTCCACGATAAACATTCCCAATGCACGGCTCATGCGCGATAGGGCTTCGCTGCGATCCTTGCCACGCACCACCAGCTTGGCGATGAGCGAGTCATAGTATGGAGGAATCGTGCCTTCGGCATAAGCGGCCGTGTCGATGCGCACGCCCGTCCCTCCCGGAGGATTGAATGTCGTGATCTTGCCCGCCGAGGGCGTGAACTTCTCCGGATGCTCGGCATTGATGCGGCATTCGATCGCGTGTCCGCGATGCACGATGGGGCCTTGCAACACGTCGGCTATTTTTTCACCCGCGGCGATCATGATCTGACTTTTGACCAAGTCCACGTCCGTGACCATTTCGGTGACGGGATGCTCCACCTGGATGCGCGTGTTCATCTCGATAAAGTACAGCCGCCGATCTTTGTCCGTGTCCATGAGAAATTCGACGGTGCCGGCATTGTGGTAGCCGACGTTGCTGAGTGTTTTGCCGATGATGTCTCCGGTTTCCTGGCGCAGCTCAGGCGTCATCTTTACCGATGGCGACTCTTCGATCAGTTTCTGGTGTCGCCGCTGAATCGAGCACTCGCGTTCCCCCAGACTGACGACGTTGCCGTGCTCGTCGCCTAGCACCTGGAACTCGATGTGGCGCGGGTGCTCGACATACTTCTCCAGGTAAAGATCGCCGTTGCCGAAGGCGGCCGAGGCCTCGGACTGCGCCTGACGGTACAACGCGGGCAATTCATCTTCATCGCGCACAATGCGCATGCCCCGCCCGCCGCCGCCAGCCGTGGCCTTGAGGATGACCGGAAAACCGACCTGCCGCGCCCACTCACGCGCTTCTTCGGCGGAAGCGACCACGCCGTCCGAACCGGGAAGGATCGGCACACCGTGCTGTTTCATGGCGGCGCGAGCTTTTTCTTTTTCGCCCATCAGCCGGATGACATCGGGAGTGGGCCCGATGAACTTGATGTGACAGGCTTCGCAGACTTCCGCGAAATTGGCGTTTTCCGAAAGCAAGCCATAACCGGGATGGATGGCGTCCACGTTCGCGATCTCGGCCGCGCTGATCACCGTGGGAATGTTGAGATAACTCTGCGCCAGTTGCGGCGGGCCAATGCAAATTGCTTCATCAGCAAAGCGCACATGGAGCGAATTCCGGTCCGCCTCACTGTAGATCGCCACCGAGCGGATGCCGAGTTCCCTGCATGCGCAAATGACGCGCAGCGCAATCTCTCCGCGATTCGCTACCAGAATTTTCTTGAACATGTTCTGCCTGGAACGACCTGCCTGGGACGATCTGCCCGGGGGTTCGGGCGCTAGTCGAGCTAACGTCCATCATTTTGCCGGCCGGAGGGCGAACAGTTCCTGACCGTACTCGATGGGCTGGCCGTTGGCGACGAGCTTCTTGACCAACTCTCCGGCCACATCGCATTCGATTTCGTTCATCAGTTTCATCGCTTCAACAATGCACAAAACCTGGCCCACTTCCAAGGGATCTCCGACTTTGACAAAGGGCGGGGACCCGGGCGAAGGCGATTCGTAGAAAGTGCCCACGATCGGCGACCGCACAATGTGCAAGACTTCCTCAGGTTCAGGCGCACCGGCATTCGCTGCCAGATCAACCCCGCCGGGCACGGGAGCCGACGCAGAAGCCGGGGCCGGGGTGGGGTGAACCGCGATGTAACGCGAGTCCGGCAACGCCACCGGCGCCAGTGCGGCGGTGCGCTTGATCTTCACCTTGACATCGCCGCGCTCCAATTCAAACTCGGCGATGTCCTTTTCGATTAAGAACTCGATGAGTTCTTTCAGCTCTTTTTGATTCATGTATACGGTGGGTTCCGCTTTCAAAATCCCGCTAACTGGGCAGCGGGTTCCGAGGGCGTACCGGCCCCGGAATTATGCAATAAATCCTTTATTTACTTAATCTTATCCACTAAATAATAACCAGTTCTTTATCTGTGGGCATTAGCACTTCGCAGCCCGAAGAGGTAACCACCACCACATCTTCGATCCGCACACCCCACTTCCCAGGAACGTAAGCGCCAGGCTCAATCGTAACGACCATTCCCGCTTCCAGTTTCTGGGTTTGCCCCGCTGCCAACCGGGGCGACTCGTGTATCTCTAATCCTAAACCATGCCCGGTCGAATGGGTGAAGTACCGCGCCAGTTTCCGCTGGCGAAGCACACGACGCGCCGCGCCATCCACTTCAGCGGCAGTCACGCCCGGACGAACTGCCGCGATGGCCGCCTGCTGCGCTTCCAGCACGGCCTCATACAGCTCTCGCGCTTCTCCCGACGGCCGTCCGACATGCACAGTTCGCGTGCGATCCGAACAATAACCGGCGAGTATAACACCAAAATCACACACCACGAACCCGCGCCGGGGAATGCGCGCGCCCGAGGCCCGGCCATGCACAATCGCCGAGCGCGTTCCGGAAGCGAGTATCGTCGGAAACGACATTCCTTCGGCCCCGGCACAGCGGGCCTCGTATTCCATGGCGGCGGCGACTTCGACCTCACTCACGCCCGGCCGAATTTTCCTGCGTGCAATCCGGAACAGACTGGCGCCGAGTTCAACCGCCCGCCGGATGCGCAGGATCTCGTCCGCATCCTTCACCATGCGGGCCTGCTCGACCAGCGGTGGCGCGGAACGCAGGCGCGCCCTCCCTTTCAGCATAGAGGCTAACCGGTCGCGCATGCCGGCGGTGATCGACTCCGGTTCAATGCCCACTGATACTGGCATCAAAGACGCTGGCGTCGAACTTCTTCCGTGCGCGGCCAGCCACTCCGCAGCCGCCACCAGCGGGGACTTGCGAGCGATGACAATGTTCACATGATTGACGTTCGCACCATTTACTTCCTCTTTTGCCTGGGCCGTGTAGCGGCCGTCGGTAAAGAGGATGGAACCACGATCGGCGACCATCAATGCAGCCGCACTGCCAGTAAAGCCACAGAGATAGTGAACATTGGGAGGGTGCGCGATCAGCAGGGAGTCAAGCTTGTAGCCCGAGAGCGAGGCTTGGAGCCGGCGCAGGCGTCCGGTATGGTCCATGGCCGTGCGGTTCATGGCATGGAGTGTAGCAGGGTGCTCGAAGCGGGTGGCTCGAAGCTGGTCACCGCAAAAAGCGAAGCCGCCGGGCTCTCGGCAGGTTCTCCGAGAAAGCCGGCGGCTGTGGCTGTTTTAACTTCGCGCTTATGTCTGAACGATGCGCGGAGTGATGAAGAAAATCAGCTCCTGGTTTGTCGTGGTCACCGTACGATGCTTGAACAGGTTGCCAAGGTACGGGATGTCGCCGAGCACAGGCACCTGCGTCATGGCCAGCGTGTTCTGGGTCTGAATCACGCCGCCAATCACCACCGTACCGCCGTCGGTGATCAGCACTTGCGTGGTGGCCTGCTGCGTGATCAGGGACGGGTTTTGCAACTGGTCTTCGTGGCTATAGTCGGGCAAGGTGTTTTCCACATCCACGTTGAGGAAGATGGTTCCTTCCGATGTGATCTGCGGAGTCACCGTCAGTCGCAGGAAAGCATCCACGTAGGTACTGGTCGGCGGAGAGCCTAACGAGGCCGCGGTCATGATCGGCACTTTCACTCCCTGCTTCACCACCGCCTGAATGTTGTTCTGGGTGACGATACGCGGACGGGAAAGAACTTTCAGCAAGCCGCGCGACTCAGCCATGCTGAGAATCATGTCGATCCGCATGTTGTTGGTGGCGTTCACAAATGACAGACCGCTGGTCGGCGCGGTTACGCCCAGGTTCGAGAACAACGGAATCGATCCCACGGTAGTGGTGCTTTGGGGGTACAACGGAGTCAGCCCGGAGACGACGTTGGGCGAAGGTCCGACGGCTTGCGCGCCGCCAACACCGGTTGTCCCATTGCCCCAGCCAAAGCCGAGTTGCGTGCCGATGTCGCGCGCGAAGCTGCGAGTGGCCGCCACCACGCGCGCTTCAATTTCGACTTCCTGCGTCTTGCGGTCCATCTGCTGGATGAGGCGGTCAATCTGCGGCAGAACCGCTGGAATGTCGGAAACGATCAGCGCGTTGGTGCGTTCGTCGGCGACTATGTCGCCACGCTGACTTAGGAATTTCTTGATCGGCAGTAATAGGTCCTTGGCGTGCGCGTAGCTGAGGAAGCGGGTGATGCTGACTTTATCTACCGCCAGCGCCTCGGCATCGATTTGGGCGCGCCGGCCCTCAGCTTCCTTCCTCAACGTTTCAACGGTGGCGATGCGCAGTACATTGCCGTCCAGTTGGCGGGACAGGTCGTTGTTCTTGAGCACGATGTCCAGCGCCTGATCCCACGGCACGTCATCGAGCACGATCGTCAGATTGCCGTGGACCATGGGATCGAGCACGACGTTCAAACCGCTGATCTCGTGAATCAGGCGGAAGAAATCTTTCAGGTCCACATCCTTAAGATTGACCGAGATCGGCTCGCCGGTGTACTTGGCCCCGTTCATCGCCGGCTTCTGTGCCAACTGGGCCTTCTGCTCGGCCGCCAGATTCACGGCCGGCTGGACGGCCTGCCCGTTGCCGGCAGCTTGCCCGAGGGCGGCATTGGCATTGGTGGCAACCAGTTCCGCTGCCGTCTTGTCGGCAAAGCGACCCGCCGCTTCCTGGGCCTTCGCGGCCGGCTGGGCGGCTTTGTCGTCCTTGACCGAATATTTGGGTTCGACGAAGGCAAAGTCCGCCGGTTTCTCGGGGTTCTCTACCGAGGCCGGAGCGGGCGCAACCGCTGCTACGGGAGCCGAAGTCACCGGAACCGAAGCTGTCGGAGCCGAAGCCAGCACCAGTTGCGGCGCTGCACTCGCGGCCACCGACTTTGCGGCTGGCGCCGGTTGGCGATGGGCCAGCACAACGTCGTGGATCTTGAGAATGAAACTGCCGTCCGGGCCCGCCACCAGTTCATGCTGGCGACTGTCAGCGAGATCGTTGGCGAGATCAATGACCACGCGCGTGGTGGGCGGCGTTTGCCCGTCCATCCCGACGCGGACGTCTTTCACGCCGTCTCGGCCAACGCTGATACGGCTCTGCGCCGTGGCCATCACGGTGTTGGGAAAGTCGACGACGATGCGTGCCGGAGAATCGAGCGTCGTCACTTTGGGCGCCAGTGTGCCCTTCGCCCTGAACTCGACCCGCAATCCGTCCTGGCTGTGCGCGACCTCGAGCCTCTGCAACGCAGCGCTCGCGGCCACCCCCTTGCCCGTCATGTCAGCCGCGGCTGCGATCGGAACGAACGCCAGCAGCGGAACCAAGAGACCCAGCAGTTGCTTTCGCATTTCCCTATCTCCCCATGCGAGGCCGATTCGCCTCCATGTGTTTCTTCAAAGTCTTTTGTCTCCAGGCCTACACTGCCGGAGTCGTAATCTTCTTCACTACTTCCCGCGTAAAGGTCTTGCCCAACCGGTCCTGCACTGTTTCCTGGAAAACGATGGAGTCGCCCGTGATCTTCATCACGTAACCGTTGAACACCGGGTCGTTTTCCCGCAGAAAATAAGCTTTATTCAGACCGTTACTGACCACGGCGATGAAACCGCTTTCGGCACGCACCACGCCACGCAGGTTGATGGCCCCGATTTCCAGACACTTCTTGCCGGTGCTGCAACCCGAACCGCCCGCGTGGCTCACCACCGGACTGATAAAAGGATCCCGGCGCCCGTTCGCACTGTGCTTGCTGTCCGGAACCACCGATTGCTCCGCCGCCGCGTCCTCGCCTGCGCCGCTTCCAGCCATGTTGCCGGCTTCCGCTGGCGCATCGCCTTTGGCATTCTCGGTGCGAACCGCGGTTGGCTTCGGCTCGGCACTGGGCACGAGTACAACTGCCCCACCCCGTCTCGCGCGGTACCTTCTTTTTGCGTCCGCCGAACGCGCACCCGCCTGTCGTGAGGACGACATCACCGGAGTAGCCACCCCCACTCCACTCGACTTGGCCGGAGCATGCGTGGCGCTCGCTGCCGCTGGAGCTGCTTGGTGAATGCCCAAGGCCTCATTCGAGGCGGCCGTGGCTTTGTCACTCACCGTGTTCATCGTGTTGCGCGTGTTCTGGATAATGCTGGGACGCTGGGCCGAGGCCAAGCCCGCGGCCAGTACGCAAACCAGAATTGTCACCGTCGGCTTCATCGTGTCCCTCCTATTTCTTCACCGGTGGTCCGGGCTGGCTGGCCGGCGTCCCCGGATCCAGGTCATGACTGAAATACGTGGTGGTCAGGCAGGTGGCCACAACACTCTCGCTGGGCGCGTACTGGTAGGTATGCTTCGCCTTCGCATCGGTCGGCTTGCGGGTCGAAGCCACCAGCAGGTTCGAAACGTTCACGATGCGCTCCACTTTCCCCAACCGGTCGAAGAACCCTAGCATTGAGTAGTACGGACCGTCCAACTCCACTTCGAACGGCACTTCGGTGTAGAACTCTTTCGCGACGTACGGACGCGAAGTGTAGCGGCGGATTTCCACTCCCGACTTGCGCGCTTCTCCGCTCACCATGCGCATGAAATTGTCCACTTCTTTTTCATCCGGCACGATGCGCCGCTCGATTTCGAGCTGCTGCTTCAAGCTGGCCAGCTGGCGCTCAATGTCGGCCAGTTTCGGACGGTAGGCTTCGAGTTCCGCGTTCTCGCGCCGTTTGGCCTGCAGCTTGATCTGGGCCGCGTCATTTTGATCGCGCTGCGACTTGAAGACCGTGTAGTAGAGGGCGCCCGTGCCCACCACCGCCACCAGCAGCAAAACTCCCAGCAGCTTTACACCTGTTAATTCGCCAAGATTCATAGTCGGTTCCGCCTTTACGACTTCGCCTTTTCGCAGGTCAGCGTGAACTGAAACGCCTGCATATCCTTTACCGATTCGTCCTGGTAACTTTCCTTGATCTCGATGTTGCGGAAGAAACCGGTCTTCTGCAGGTTGGAAATCAGGTTGGCTACCGCATCGCTGCTCAGCGCCGTGCCGTCAATGGCAACGTTGGCCCCCTGGTCCTGCATACTGTTCAACCAGACCGCCTCGGTGCTGTTGACCGTATCGGCGATCATGGACAGCAGGCCGACCGGGCCGGTTTGGTTGTTGCGCAGCTGGTCGATCACATCTACCCGCCGCTTGTAAGCCTCGGCTTGCCTCTGCCGCTCCAGATACCGCACCTTGATGTCGGCCAGTTCGCGATTCTTCTGTTCCGCCAGCCGGGTTTGCACCTCGATCGATTTCTTTTCCCGGTCGAGCTGGTACCAGTACCCGGCATTGAGGGCGCCGGCAATCAGCAACACGGCAGTCACCTGAATCAGTGGGCCGCCTAAGTTGCCAAAATCCATGCTCGGCATGCTGACGCCAACGTTTTTCTTGCCTTTCGGTTTCGGAGAACCCAGCAGGTTGATTCGGATCATAGCTTTTCAAAGCTCCTCAGGGCCAAACCCACGGCCACTGCCAACTGGCCGGCGTTCTGTTCGACCAGCTCCGCCCCGGCGCCTTCCAGCGGAGCCACCACTTTCTGGAACGGGTTGAACAACTCGACCGGCATCGAGAACTCCTGGCGCAGAGCTTCCACCAGGCCCGGAACCTTGGCCGAACCGCCGGCCAGATAAATCTTCTCGATGTGCTCGCCCGCGGCGCTGGCGCGGAAGAAGTCGAATGTCTTCTGAATTTCCAGCACGATAATTTCGGTGACCTGCTGCAGGATCGGCGTCTTCGCGTCGTCGTGCATGGTGCCCACCTTGCGCCCCAGCTTGAGCGATTCCGCGTCATCGAAGCTGAGATCCAGTTCCTTCTGCAGCGAATCGGTGTACTGATGGCCGCCCACCGAAACGTCGCGCGGGAACAGCGGCGTCGTGCCCTTGACGATGTTGATGTTCATCACGCTCGCACCCAGGTTGAGCAGGGCAACCACTTGCGTCGCTGCAGGCTCATAGTTGTACTCATAGCAATTCTGCAGGGCCAGCGCATCGATATCCACAATAGCCGGAGTCTTGCCCGCCATCGAGAGTACGTTGGTGTAGTTCAGAATCTTGTCTTTCTTCACTGCCACCAGCAGCACATCCATCGTCGGGCTGGTCGCGTCGTCGGAAAGAATCTGGTAGTCGAGGTTCACATCCGCCAGATCGAACGGGATGTGCTGGGCCGCTTCCTTCTGGATGGTCTCGGCCAGTTCCTGATCGCTCATCGAGGGCAGCGAGATTTTCTTCACGATCACCGAGTGTCCGCTCACCGCCGTGGCCACCGATTTCGACTTGATCTGAGTGTCCGTGAACAGCTTGGAGATGGCGCTCGATACCGTGCCCGAGTCCACGATCATGGAATCGACCACGATGTCGGGCGCGATCGGCTCCAGCCCGAGGTGCGCCACTTCGATTCCAGTGCGTGTCTTCCTGAGCTCGACGGCCTTGATGCTCGAAGAGCCCACATCCAGACCCACTATCGTTTTCGATCCCATTCCAAACATGTGCCCGCCTTTGCTTACGGAGTTCCAGCAGCTTTCACCGCTGCCTTGATTTTCTTTTTGCCCCGCGTTTCCGTTTCCATCGACTTCTCTTCCATCCACTGATCAAGCTTCGATTTCTTGAAGCGCCAGCGGTTGCCCAACTTGAACGCCGGAATCTTCTGCTCGTTCACGTATTTGTACAGCGTGTCCGGACTCACTCCCAGATACTGCGAAGCTTGGCGAATGTTCATCACTTCTCGCGAGTCGGCCATAACGTTTCCCCTCTCCACAGAATCCAGCTCTCAACCCCGCCTTTTCTTCCCGGCAACGCTGAGGAAATTGGGAGAACCAAGTCCTCGATCCAAACGCGTTCGAGTGCATTTTGGTGTCCCGAGCATATCTCAACCGGAACCGAGGGCCCCTCCACGTGAATCTCCCGGTTTCTTTGGGTTTTATGGGGTTTTTCTGGATTTCACAAAAAGTGGGCTTGCAGTTCATCTCTACGGATTGCGTCTCGACGTGCGCATACCCCTACAGGTAGCGGTCTCTACGCAAATGGGACCCCAGTCACCCGAATTGCGGTAACTAAGGTACTAGAGACGGTACGGAAGTACTTGCACGGGCGCGCAAACCGCTGAAAATACAACGACTCACTCCTCCCGCACCAACGCGAAAATCGGTGCCTGTTTCACCCCGCATCGGGTTTTCGATTTGGGTGTTTTTGACTAAAACCGCGAAATGTCAATGAGCGGCTTTCCCGCCGCCATCGAACGCCTCCAGCCAATTCACGATTGCAGAACTGGGCATTAATAGCCAACATGCATCTTCCATGCGCTCCCCTTTTTTGTGACCGCCAGGATTCGATATACGGTTATCAGTCTGGCGCAAACAGCTTCCTGATTGCAGGGACGGGAAGACTGGATTTTTCAACCAGCGCCATCAACTCAATGCCAAGCTGGCGCATTTCGTCAGGCGCCTGGGAACAGTGCCAGCCAGCGCCGACTTCTGCGAATTTAGTGGAAAGCAAAGGACGCAGAACGGCGACCAACACGAAACGCGGGATGATCCCGACCAGGTTTGCGCTCGACGGGATTATCTTGAACCCAGTTGCGCGAAGCACATCGAGTACCTCGCGCAGGGCATCGACAAGCAGCCTGAGATCGGCTGTTGATCGGGCCAGGGCATAGGTATCGCAGCCATGTTTAATAAGAAGATGCGCAAACGGGGCGACGAGCGCTGCATGTGTTGCAAGGTAGTCTGAAATATTGGTTGATGTTTTAGATTTCAAACCTGCCTGGCATAAAATGCCAACCAGCCGCGTCAACCGCGGCGTTATCCTACCGTCGATCTCCCCAAAGGGCGTAGCAATCCTGGAACCGCCAACCCCGCTGATCGCGCGGATCACGCTTCCCTCTCGCTTTCCCGCACCGAACACAAAGCCCAGCATGACCCGCTCCTTACCCAGCACCCCGGTAAATTCATCGGGGCCGGATGGATTGTTGACCATGAAGACGACATTTGGAGACCGGTTGAGGGCCAAGACCGGTAAGAGGTCTGGTACCTGATTTTTTCGGATGACAACGAGGATGTAATCGTAGGAATCTTCCGGATCGAGGCGGTTGATGACCGGAACCTCCGTATGGCTGCGTGTATTTTTGAAGGGATCCTCGATGACGATCCCTCCATCTCGTATCTCTTCATGACGCTTGCCGCGGGCGAGGATCGTCACATCGAACCCCGCGGTATAGAGGCCTACAGCACAAATCGAGCCGTTCACGCCGGCCCCTATCACAAGTATTCTTGCGTTATCCGTAACCATCTCGACCTCCTTGAATAATAATGTGCCGTCTCCCGAGTCTCTCGCCGTGCTCCGATCACCCGCATTACGTGATCTCCGTCACTTCTCGTTTAGTCAAGTTCCTGTAGCCTGACCTGTCTTCGGATGGCAGGGTAAGGAGCACTCATGAAACTGCTCGTGATTGGTTCCGGCATGATGGGTTCAGCGGCTGCCTACGATATGGCCCGCCAGGGCCACGTCGACTCCGTCACTCTCGCCGACAACGACCTCAAGCGCGCCAAAGACGTCGCGGCCCGCGTCAACCGCATCACCGCCGGCAAGAAAGTCCGCGCCGTCGCCCTCGACGCCTCCAAAGAGAAAGAAGCCGCTCGCCTCATGAAAGGCCACGATGGCGCGCTCTCCGCGGTTCCCTACCGCCTGAACCTCGGCCTGGCAAAAGCCGCCATCAGCGCGGGTTGCCACTTCGCCGATCTCGGCGGCAACAACACGGTCGTGCGGCAGGAACTGGCGCTCGCCAAGCAAGCCGAGAAACGCGGCATTGGCATCGCTCCCGATTGCGGTCTCTCTCCTGGCATGGCATCGATTCTCGGCGGCGAGCTGGTTCGTCGCCTCGACGGACGTGCCGACGCCCTCAAGCTCTACGTCGGAGGTCTCCCCGAAAAACCGATGCCTCCGTTTCACTACCAGCTGGTGTTCTCCGTCGAAGGACTCATCAACGAATACGTGGAACCGGCGCGCATTCTGCGCAAGGGCAAGCTGACCACTATCGAGGCGCTCACCGAGCCCGAAGAGTTTCACATGGACGGCTTCGCACCGCTCGTGGCCTTTCAGACCTCCGGCGGAACCTCCACCTTGCCCGAAACCTTCGAGGGAAAAGTCGGCGAGTGCTTCGAGAAAACCCTGCGCTATCCCGGCCACTACGATCTGCTCTGCGAATTGAACGACTTGGGCCTGTTTTCGAACGAGAAAATGCGTGTCGGCAACGTGGAAGTTGCACCGCGCGCGCTCATGTCAAAAGTGTTCGAGGGCAAATTCGCCGGCAAAGGCCCAGACGTCTGCATCATGCGCATCGAGGCCCACGAATCCATCAAAGCTCCCGGAGTCCGCGGCCTGCTCGGCGGAAAACTCAAAGGCCGAGTGGCCACCTTCACCATGGTCGACCACTACGATCCCAAGAGTGACATGAGCGCCATGATGCGCACCACCGCCTTCCCGGCCTCCATCGTCCTCCAGATGATGTGTATGGGCGCGGTAAGCAAGCGTGGCGCAGTCTTGCAAGAACGAGACGTCCCCGCCCAAGCCTTTCTCGAAGAAATCGAGCGCCGGGGAATCAAGATTGACTACAGGATGGAGTAGGAAAGCAGTTGCGGGGTGCTGATCGCTAGCCGGCCGCGAGTCTCAGTTCCTATAAAAAGGGATCCTGGTCTCGCAAAGAACGACAGGCAAGCGCTAAAGCACCCCTGTGCCCCCTGTGGTTAAAGCTTTTTCTCCGCCCGCTCCAAACACTCCGCCCGGAACAACCGCCCATCCACCCGATGCAGCCGCTTCGCCTGCGCGCGAGAGATCAGCCGATAATGCGAAATCGTCAGCAGATACTCCGCCACAAACCATACCGGCTTCTCCGAACTCATCCAGTTCAGAGGATCGAAGCGCTTCATCTGGACGGGCCGCGAGAAGGTCCGCAACGTCCGCTCCCCGCGCAGATTGAAATAAAGGTTGAAGTAACTCAAAGCCAGCTCGCGCAGCGACCGGTACACCGGCTCGCGATACCGGCATCCGGTGAAATTCGACTTCGCCACCGCTCCCCAATGCCCATCCACCTTATATATGGCCAGCACGTGGTCGGTATCGTGCTCGGCTTCCAGATCAAGAAGCAGCGGAGGAAACCCGATAACCCGCAGCGCCGCCGCCGCAAACAGCGCCCCCTCGTAGCAATGCGAAGTGTTTTCGCGCAGCACCCGTCGCGGAGACCAGGCGCTGTCCTCCAGGTGGTAAGGCATGTCGTCGAGCAAGCGTTGAATGCCGTACGGAGTCTTCAAACTACGCAGCTTGCGGAGTTCGGCGGGGGTCAGACCCCAGGAGTTGTTGTTCTTCATCCCAAATTTTCCCGTAGAGACGCGGCTCGCCGCCTCTCGCGCCCTGATGGCAGAGCCACTTGAAGGTAGCAGGATCGGGCAATGATTGGGAATAGAGGAGCGGGTCCGTGCGTGAACGAACATCAGTGGTGAGAACGCGATTTTGCAACAGGGGTCGGCGGCGGGACGCCGCGGTTGCTGAGGTCCTATAATTACCCACCTATGGAGACGACTTCCAAACCGCGGGTTCTGCGATCGGTCTCCGACACCGCGCTGCTGGTGGCGTACCACCGGGCGATGGAAACGAAGCGCCCGGACGCGCTCTTTAAGGACGATTTCGCGGTGAGGCTGAGCGAAGGACGCGGCGAGCAGATCGCGCGCAAGCTCCTCCGGGGACGGGCGATGGCATGGACGACGATTGTGCGCACAGCATTGCTCGATGACATCGTGCTTCGCCTGGTCGGGCAAGGCGCCGACACAGTAGTGAACCTGGCGGCAGGGCTCGACGCCCGGCCATACCGCTTGCCGCTGCCGCCATCACTGCGCTGGATTGAGGTCGACCTGCCGGACCTGCTACGCGAGAAGAGCGAAGCGCTGGCCGCCGACACGCCGGTGTGCCGGCTGGATCGGGTGCCGCTCGATTTGGCGGATGCGGCCAAGCGCCGCGAATTGTTCGCAAGAGTCGGGGCCGAGTCGCGCAATGCGCTGATCATGAGCGAGGGCCTGCTCGTGTACTTGTCGCCGGCTCTAGTGGGCGAGCTCGCTGACGACTTACACTCCCAGAGCTCATTTCGTCATTGGGCAATTGACTTGGCAACGCCGGCCATCAAGCAGCGCGTAAATCGCTGGTGGGGCCGGAAGCTGAAGCAGGCGCAAACGCAGTACCAGTTTGCGCCGGAAGAGGGGACTAAGTTTTTCGCACCCCACGGCTGGGGCGAAGCCGAGTTCCATGCGCTGTTCGAGCACTCGATTCGTGTCAATCGCACCATGGGCGGGATGTGGATTCTTCATCTGATGAACCGCCTCGCGCCCAAGCGCTCCGCTCGCATGGCCGAAAAGTGGCGTGCGGGTGTGGTGCTCCTAGAGCGAACTCCACTAGCGGAGTATTCCAGGAATAAATAGAAAGTCGGTCTTGTGCGCCCGCGTTGGCCGGAGCACAGGAATCGAAGCTGTCGAGAACGGGCCCGATTTCACCACCTATCCGCAGCAGCCTAGCCCCTCTACCGCAACAACTCCCCCAACTCCCGAGGACTCTCAATCAGCACATCCGGCGGCACCTTTTCCAGCGAATGCGGAGCGAACCCATACGTCACGCCGCAAGTCCACAACCCGGCATTGCGCCCCGTCAACACGTCAACCGACGAGTCTCCTATCATCAGCGCCTCATCCGCCGCGACGCCGGTTTCCTGCAGGATGGTCCGCACCCCCAGCGGATCGGGCTTCTTCGTCGTAAAGCTGTTGCCGCCGTATACACATACAAAAAAGTCCCCCAGCCCCAGAGCCCGCACAATGTCGCGCGAGGCATGGACCGGTTTGTTCGTGAGCACCGCCATCTGCCGCTGCACTCCATTTGATGGCTCCGCCAGGCTCGCCAGCGTCTCTGGAATCCCCTCATAAACCGTGGTGTGGTCGAGCTTGTGCAGGCGGTAGTAGCCAAGAAAATACTCCATAGCCTCTCGGAACAACGCCTCGTTATCCGTGTCCGTGTCGCCGAGCGCGCGGCGCACCAGCGCGGGAGCGCCATCTCCGACATAGCTCGCAATGATGTCGCCGTCCAGTTCGGGGCGGCCGATATGGCGCAACATCGCATTCACGGAGTGAATCAAATCAAGGCGCGAGTCAATCAGGGTGCCATCGAGATCAAACACCAGCAAGCGGACGCGACGCGGATCGAACGGGCGCAGGAAACGGATCATGGAGAGTTCAGAATAACGCAGGTCTCAGGTCTCAGGTCTCAGGTCTCAGGTCTCAGGTCTCAGGTCTCAGAAAAGGCTGACGTCATACGAATCGACAGTCAATAGCCTGGCAGACTCACGAAAGACCCTGGCAATCAAGATGAAGAGATTTTCCTGACACCTAAGACCTGGCACCTGAGACCTGATTTCCTGAGACCTAACACCTGAGACCTGATTTACAATGATGCGGGGCTGGAACTCTGTGGGGTGAAGAACGCAGCATGGCCACGACCAAAGTCGATCCCAAGCTGAACGAAAACGACATTGCGAAAGAGGCCAAGAACTATCAGGGCCTGACGAGTCGGCAACTGATTGATTCGTATCGCATCATGTTCAGCTCGCGGCGCGTGGACGACCGCGAGATCCTGCTCAAGCGCCAGCAAAAGATCTTCTTCCAGATCTCCGGCGCGGGCCACGAAGCCATCGGAGTCGCCGCCGCCCTCGCGCTGAAGGCCAGCTACGACTGGTTCTATCCTTATTATCGCGACCGCGCTCTCTGCCTCGCCCTGGGGGCAACGCCGTACGAGATGCTGCTGCAGGGCGTTGGCGCGGCCGACGATCCCAGTTCCGGCGGCCGTCAGATGCCCTCGCACTGGGCCTACAAGCGGCTCAACATCGTCACCCAGTCTTCCGCCACGGGCACCCAAATTTTGCAGGCCGTCGGATGCGCCGAAGCCGGCCGCTACCTGGCCAAGCATCCGAATGCCGCGCGAAAGGCCGAAGGCGACTATCGGCAATTCAAGGATGTCCAATTCCAGGGCGATGAAATCACCTACGTCTCGCTGGGCGACGGCGCCACCAGCGAAGGTGAGTTCTGGGAAGCTCTCAATACCGCTTCCAACCGCCGTCTGCCAGTAATTTTTTGCGTGCAAGACAACCAATACGCGATTTCCGTGCCCGTGGAAGTGCAGACCGCCGGTGGCAACATTTCGCGCCTGGTCTCCGGCTTCCCCAACTTCCATTTCGAAGAGATTGACGGTACCGACCCCGTCGTCCCCTATGCGGCCTTCAAGCGGGCGGCCGAGCATTGCCGCGCGGGCAATGGTCCGGCGTTTGTCCATGCCCATGTGATCCGTCCCTATTCTCACTCGCTCTCCGACGACGAGCGCCTTTACCGCCCCGACTCCGAACGCCAAGCCGACGCCGCGCGCGATCCAGTGCCGCGCCTGCAGATGTTCCTGCTGCGCGAAGGAATCCTCGACGAAAAAGGGATCAACAAAATCGAGCAGGAAATCGAAGAGCAGATCCAGGCCGATGCCGACCGCGCACTCGAAGCCGCGCTGCCGCAGCCGGAAACGATTTACAACTTCGTGTACTCGCCCGATCTCGATCCCACCTCGGCGGCGTTCGAAACTCATCCCGCATTTGCCGCCCCCGAGACCGCAGCGGATGGCAAGCGCTCCGCCGCCTCGCAGAACAAGGCGTCGCAAAATAAAACCATGGCGGATCTCATCAACGCCACGCTGCGCGACGAGATGCGCCGCGATGAGCGCATCATCATCTTCGGCGAAGACGTCGCCGACGCCAGCCGCGAAGAGTACGTAAAGCAGAAGTTGGTCAAAGGCAAGGGCGGAGTCTTCAAACTAACGGCGGGCCTGCAACTCGAGTTCGGCTCCGACCGCGTCTTCAATTCTCCGCTGGCCGAAGCCAACATCGTCGGCCGCGCCACCGGCATGGCAACGCGCGGGTTAAAGCCCGTGGTTGAGATCCAATTCTTCGATTACATCTGGCCGGCAATGATGCAGCTGCGCGACGAACTCCCCATCATCCGCTGGCGGTCGAACAACGCCTTCTCGGCGCCTTTGGTGATCCGGGTCGCGATTGGCGGTTATCTGACGGGCGGCGCGATTTACCACTCGCAGTGCGGCGAGAGCATCTTCACGCATATTCCCGGATTGCGCGTGGTGTTCCCTTCCAACGCACTCGATGCCGCGGGCCTGCTGCGCACGGCGATCCGCTGCGACGATCCGGTTTTGTTCCTCGAACACAAGCGCCTCTACCGTGAACCCTACGGACGAGCGCCCTATCCCGGCCCCGACTACATGGTCCCGTTCGGAAAAGCGAAGATCGTGCAGCCCGGAACCGACCTCACCGTCATCACCTACGGCGCGGTGGTTCCGCGCGCGCTGCAGGCCGCGCAAAAACTGGAGCGCGAGCACCGCGTCAGCGTCGAGCTGATCGACCTGCGCTGTTTGAATCCGTTTGACTGGGATGCGATTGCCGCGTCGGTGAAGAAAACCAACCGCGCCTTAATTGCCTACGAAGACTCGCTGAGCTGGGGGTACGGCGCCGAAATTGCCGCCCGCATTGCCGATCAACTATTCCATCACCTCGATGCCCCGGTGAAACGAGTTGCGGCCACCGATACCTTCGTCGCCTATCAGCCGATACTCGAGAACGCCATCCTGCCCCAGGCCAGCGACCTGTTCCGGGCGATGAAAGAGCTGGCGGAATTCTAATTCTCAGCCCTTTTTCGTTTTCCGTGCGCCGGCAGACCGACCGCCAAACGTCAGTCCCCACGGCCCGCCATCAAAACAAAGCAGCGCAAACGCCATCGTAGCCAGCGCCAGCGGAAATTCGAATCCGCCATTGCCCGTCAGCCCGTTCTTAAAGTGCACTTTCCAGATGGCCACCGCCATCTCGATCACGAAGGCAAGCGAGAAGAAACGCGTAAACAATCCAAGTGCGATGGCGATTCCGCCGAAGAATTCTGTCCCCGCGGAAAGATATGCCATCCAGCGAGGAAGGCCGAGCGAGCCCACGAACTCCATGTGATGATGGAACCCGCCCCATACCTTGTGATAGCCATGCGCAATCATGATCGCTCCCAAAACGAGCCGCATCACGAGCAGCGCGAAGGGCTGCAGCCGATTGAGAAAATCCACGCTCACCTCCAGAACAGGGAACGGATAAGGTAACAGAAAGGCAGGGTCAGGGGTCAGCTCTTCGTCTCAGTACACCCAACTCGAATATGCGGTGCCATCGCTGGCCGTTTGGTCAGAGCCGCTGTGGACGCCCACGATGCCAGGCTGGGTCTGGTCGATGGACTTGAGCGAGTCTTCCTGTTCCAGCACCCAGGTGTCCTTGCTGCCGGTAATGTCGTTCGGGACCACCTTGAGGTATCCCGCCGAGACCAAATCTTCAAGCGACTGTGGCGCCTTCTGCTTGTCCAGCGTGTATTGATCGATGACTTTGTTGAGCGTCGCCAGATTCTGTCTCAGCGTGGTTTCGCGCGCGCGGATAATGCTCTGGTTGTACATCGGCAACGCAATCGACAGCAGAATCAGAATCATGCTGATGACCACCACCATTTCGATCAGCGTGAAACCGCAATTGCGGGCTTTGGACCTGAATTTCATCTACCAGTCCTTGTACTTCGTGTCGTCCAAGGCGGTTTGGTCCGACTTGCTGTAAACATCGAAAACGTTCTGCCCACCCCAGGAATCCGAGTCTTTATCATCCTGCATGGAGCGCATTCCCCATTCCTGTTTGGTCATGGGATCAACCGGGATCCGGCGGAGAAATTTCAGTTTCTTGCCGGCCACATCCACACCGGTGACCAGCGTGTCGAGATCCGGAGGATATCCTTCGCTCCCCACCTTGATCTGGAATGCGCCACGATCGGCGGCGTCCTTGTAGCGATCGATCGCGTCGCGGATCATCCAGAGGTCTTCGCGCAACTCGTGCTCGCGCTCCCTATAAATGGTGATTTTTACCAGCGGAAACGCCGCCCCAACCAGAATGGACAGGATGGCGGTCGCAACGATCAACTCGATCAGCGTAAACCCGTGTTGTGGGCGGGCAACCACGAACCTAGCCTTCCGCATGTTTATCGACTGGTTCATAACCGAACTCTCGCTCGCACGTGGCTGCACAAAACGTGGTTACTGAATGGTAATGGCCGCCTGCGCTCCGCTCATCGCAATCGGCTGCATCGCCGGATCCCGCGCTCCGCCCCGAGTGATGGTCAGAGCAGACTGGCCCGGCCCCTTCGCCATAAATGTGAGCGTCACCACCGCGCCCTGTCCCGAGACACCGCCGGCGCCCGGAGGCCGCGTGGCCGTGACTTGCAGCGTGCCGGCCACAGGATCGTCGCGATGCACTAATGCTACCGCTTGCCCATCCTGTGACAGGAATCCGCCGTTCGAAACGTTGACCACCTGCAACTGATTCGGATCGTAGGCGAGTTGCACGGGCACGGAGTGCACGTTCTGCCCGCCGGAAAGCATCACATTCACCGTGAAGGTTGAGCCCTTGGCCTGGCTCAAGGTGGGCGGGTCGAACAGGAACGTTCCGGCACCGGCGCCAGCCTGATTTTGCGGAACTTGATTCTGCGCAACTTGCGCTTGCGGAATCGAGTTCTGAGGAGCCTGGCCCTGAGGAGTTGGCGTCTGCGGCATCGCCACCCGCGCCTGCGGCGGAGCGGCTGCGGGCGCGGCCTGGGTCCCTGGTGAAGAAGCCGGCGTGGGCGCAACCGTACTCGCTGGCGGGGCCAGCTTGCTGCTCGATCGTCTCAGCGCGATCGCATTGGCCGTACCAACGTCGAGCATTTCCTCATTGCCATGAGAAGTGTCAGGCCCACGGATAATGTGCGGGATCAGGACGAACACGATTTCGTTCGTGGAGTGGTCCGAGGTATCCTGCGAAAAAAGATATTTCAGGATCGGGATCGAGGCCAGACCCGGAATCCCGGTCAGAGCCTTCGTCTTCGTGTCCTCCATCATGCCGCCCAGCAGGCTGACTTCGCCATCTTTCAGGCGGATCTCGTTCTCGATTTTGCGCTGCCCGATCACCGGTTGGCTGATCCCGCCAATGCTCACATACGAGTCCACGTCCGAGACGTCCATCGTCATCTTCAACGAAACTTCCCGTCCCGCATGCACCCGCGGCGTGATGTCGATGTTCACGCCCACGTCGAGGTATTGAAATTGAGTGTTGACCAGTGGGTTGATACCGACTCCGCCAATACCCGGCTGGAACGATCCCGTCGCCACCGGCACGCGATCGCCGATTTTCAGCGTCGCCTTCTGCCCGTCCAAGGCGCGGATCTGCGGATTCTGGATGACCTTGGTATCGGTGTCGCTCATCAATGCCGTCGCCGTCATCTGCGGAATCGTCACCTGGAAGTCGGTGGCATTCAAGCTGGCGAGCGTATTCAGGTTGAGGCCGCCCGTCGACGACGTAGTAGTCGCCGTCGTGCCGGTCGTCCCAGTGGTCGTGGGAGTGGTATTGATATTGGGCTGCAGCGCCACCGTGACGCTGGTCGGAGGGTTGATTCCAAGAGTGTGCGCCTTGTCGCGGCTCACCTGCATCACCGCCACTTCGATCAGCACCTCCGGCTTCGCCTTGTCGAGATCGTCCACCAGTTTCTGCGCCAGTGCCATCTGATCCGGTGTGCCGCGCACCACGATCGCTCCCTGCGAGGGCAACTGCTGAATCCGGCTCACTTCGAGGATGGTACGCATCGCGTTCACTATATCCTGCAATTCCGTAGGCTGAGAAAGGTTGGAAAGATAAAAAGTTTTGATGACGTTTTGTTCCAGTTCTTTCCGCTTCGCAGGATTGTCTTGCGCGACAAAAATCGTGTTCGGCGTCACCGGACGCCAAAAGGTTTTGGTCTCAAACGAAATGATCTCCAGCGCGTCTTCGAGCGTTACTCCGTTCAGTTCGATGCGCACCTGGCGCGGCGTGTAATCGGGGTCGAAAAGCACGTTGATGCCGGCCAGCTTGCCCACCGTCTCGTAGATCACGTTCGATTTCTCCGTGACCTTCAGCGTGATGGGCACGTTCGAGATCGGAGCCAGCTCCACCGGGCCCTGCGCCGCTTCCAGCCGTTTGCGCAACGCGGTCGTACCCGGCGCCGCGGCCTGCGGCTGCGGATTCTGCTCCTCCCGGATCATCTGCTGCGTGCGCTTCAGTTCCTGCTGCGCGATGAACGAAGAAGGATCAATCTCCAATCCCTTCTGGAATTCCACCGCCGCCTCGTCGAGCTTGCCCGCATCGCGCAGAATCTGCCCGCGATGCACGTGCGACGATGCCGCCAAGAAGCGGGTCCGCTCGAACGCAGTTCGATACCTCAGGTCTTTCGGTTTTAGGTTGTAGGCCTGCTTGAAATAGTCGAAGGCCTGCTCGTAGTTCTGCCGCGCTTCGGCGTCGGTGCCCTTTTCGTAGAGCGCTTTGGCAGAATCAACATGACGAGCAAGAACAGGCAGCCTCAAGCAGAGCAGCAGCAGAACGAACAGAGCCGGGCGGATCAGGCGTCTCATCAAGCAGTCCTCATGAAAAATCTCTCTCGCCAGCGGGGGCACCGGCCAAGACTCATCCAACCAACAAATCATCCAACCACCCTCAAAACCAACTGGCCGGGCATCTCAGGGGCCGTCACGCGCAAAAAGTACCCAGGATTCCCATTATAGCATCGCATCAACTTGCACCCGAAGTGGTTGGTACGTCGGTGTTTACACTCATTAGTACCTGTCCTTCCAGTTGTCAGGTGTCAGGTCTTAGGTCTCAGGCCAAACCCCGATCGCGAAAGGCAACTGTGTTTTGCTTTTCCTGAGACCTGACACCTGAGACCTCTTTTCCCCCTTCGTGATACTTTCTCCTCAGTACCATGGCTAAGCAGACTACCCACCAGACCCAGCCCAATCGGGAGAAGAATCCTCGCCGCCAGCCCACCGCCTCGGGGGAAAAGGACGCCGCTGTAAACAGGAACGCCAGTCACAACTATTTCTTGCTCGAAAAATTCGAGGCCGGTGTCGTTCTCACCGGAACCGAGGTGAAGTCCGTTCGCACCGGCAAGACCAATCTCAAGGACGCCTACGGCCTGATCAAGGACGGCGAACTCTGGCTCCTCAACTGCCACATCAGCCCGTATGAGCACGGCAACTACGCCAATCATGCCGTTCTCCGCACCCGCAAACTTCTGCTTCACAAAGAAGAAATTCGCAAACTCATCGGCAAGACCCAGCAGAAGGGACTCACTCTGATCCCCACCCGCATGTATTTCAAGAATGGCAAAATCAAGGTCGAACTCGCCCTGGCCAAAGGCAAACAGCTATGGGACAAGCGCGAGACCGAGCGCCGTCGCACCGCCGACAAGGAAGCCCGCGAAGCCATCTCCAGAGGAAGAAAATAAGCCTAGGCTAGTGGAGAGACGGGCGCCCCCGACCGTCCGCGAAGGGACGAACAGATTTCGTCGCCGACTCTGGAACCAGAATCCGATTTGTCAACAACAACATTTTCGAGTCGGCAATTAAGCATAGGGCGAATCTTCACTCGCGGACTTAATGATCGCCAACCCCTGGCCGAAAACCACCACTCTGGTGGAACTGGGCCACCGGAGCCCCGCGGATCACTGCTTGTCCAAGCTGCCCTGTCCCGTCTTAACTTGCTAGACACAAATGCAATTAAAGAAATTGCTGCCCGACGCTTGACATTGGCACTCTGCCTGCACTCTTTCAGGCAGACCTTTTTCCCGAGGCGGAGGTACCTGGGGAAATTCAAGGCAATAGCAGCACTCCTAGGATTCCTGATTGCGATTTCAGGCGCCGTCGGCGCTCAGAACCCGGACGACCAAGCGCCGGATCGATATCAATGCCAGCAATAACGAGAGACAGCACAACAAGGAGCGCCTTGTCATGATCGCCACTCTTTGAAGGCATTCTCTCTTGATTGCTGCTTGCCGCTGTCGTCGCGGGTGCCGAGCACACGATAGACAAGTTGGCGTCTCTGCTAGTGCCGACTTCCGAAATCAAAAGAGGACCTTCCTTTATGAAGAAGCTCGCAGTGGCAGGGTTAGTAGCGATGGTCTTGACGCTTGTTGGGTGTGGCTGGAATGACCACAGGCACGGAAACATTAATGGGACCTGGACCGCGGTCCTCAGCGATACGGATTTCAGCTTCGGAACATCAGTCGTGGTAAACGGCGACGGGACCCTAAGCGTCGACCAATTCAGTTTCTCAACGAACGGGCCGTGCTTTGTATCGGGAGAGACGGAGAGCGGGTCGTTCATCTTCACCGGAGACTTTAATGGCAACGTGACGGGCCAGTTTGATTACAAGGTGGTGTCTGGATCGCCGAGTGGCAACACGCTGACGCTGACAGGAACAGTGACTGGGAATACGATCGGTGGTAACTGGTCTCTCACTGGCGGAAGCGGCTGCCAGGGTTCGGGGACCTTCACGATGACGAAGACTTAGACGCGGCTCAAGGATGTAAGAACCTCTGTTGTCGGGGGATTTTTCGCCAACAATCCGAATCGAAGGGCTACCGGGTACCCCATCCTTGCGCGTTCTGTGCGCAAGGGTGGGATTCCACGGTCATATCCCGCTTAGGATTGTCCTCGGTCAGTTGCGCATCCCCCCTTCCACCGTGGATACTGAAGCAGTCCATGAATACAAATCTATCTTCCTCCGCGCCGTCTCAACTGGAAACCGAATGTCTGGTCGTGGTAACGCTTGATCGTAGCGAAAAAGACCGAGGCGAAAAAGACAAGCCGGCCCCTTCGCTCGAATCGAGCGATGCCGCCGTGCGCGAAGCCGCCAAGGAAGTGGTTTCAAGCGGCGAAGTCACCGGCAAGGCGTTCGAAATCACGCTCCTGCATCACCCCGCAGGCTTGAAAGCGAAACGCCTGCTCCTCGTCGGTGGTGGCAAAGCCAAAACTTTTTCAGCCGCGGAATTACGCAAGCTAGCTGGCGCCGCCGTGCGAACGCTAAAAAGCAAAAGCATCCGCAGCTTTGCCTTCGCTCTACCTGAAAACGGAGCCGCTGCCGCGATCCCCGCCAATGACGGTGTGCGCGCGATCGTGGAAGGCGCCTTCGTCGGAAACTTCGATCCCGACTACTACAAGAGCGATCGCAAGGACGAGAAAATCGACGCCCTCACCATCGTAGTGCCAGGCAATGCGCAAGGCGATCCGAAGTCCTTGGAAAGCGCCCTGCAAGCCGGACACATCGTAGCCGAGTCGCAGAACTTCACCCGCGACCTGGTCAACGAACCCTCCAATCGCATGACGCCGACCATTTTGGCCGAGCGCGCTAAAAAAATGGCGGCGGAAGTCGGCCTGAATTGCGAAGCCTACGGCCCCGACAAGATCAAAGAACTCAAGATGGGCGCATTCTGGGGAGTGGCCCAGGGATCCGACGAACCTCCCGCGCTGATCGTGTTGCGCTATGAACCCGCGGGCGCGGCAAAAGATGTGCACCTCGGTCTGGTCGGCAAAGGCGTCACCTTCGACACCGGTGGCATCTCCATCAAGCCCGCCGACGGCATGGAGAAAATGAAGTACGACATGGCCGGCGCCGCCACCATGATCGGAACGATGCGCGCCATCGCCCTGCTCAAGCCGAAAGTGAAGGTCACGGCGATTATCTGCGCCACCGAAAACATGCCCTCCGGCAAAGCGCAAAAGCCGGGCGACGTGCAGATCGCCATGTCCGGCAAGTCCATCGAAATTATCAACACCGACGCCGAAGGACGCCTCATCCTCGCCGACGGCCTCTGCTACGCCCGCCAACTCGGCTGCACTCATCTCGTGGACGCCGCCACCCTCACCGGCGCGGTAGTGGTAGCCCTCGGCTACGTGAATGCCGGAATCTTCGCCAGTGACGATCAGATGTACGAGCGCTTCGCGAACGCCAACCAACAAGCGGGCGAAAAAATGTGGCGTCTTCCGCTCGACGACGAATACAAAGAGATCATCAAATCCAACATCGCCGACATGGTGAATTCTGGCGGACGCTGGGGCGGCGCCATCTCCGCCGCCATGTTCCTAAAAGAATTCGCCGCAGACACCCCCTGGATCCACCTCGACATCGCCGGCACCGCCTGGATGGAAGAGAACAAACCGTGGATCGCCAAAGGCCCCTCCGGAATCGCCCTGCGCAGTCTGGTGGAATTCGTGAAGGGATGGAGCGCTTAAGACGCTGCTATGGTGGAGACGCGGCTTGCCGCGTCTTCCTCCGGTCGGTTTTCTGCAAAGGGTTCGACCTCAGCCTTCTTCTCGACGACCAAGGAGAAGCCGCGTCGCGAAGACAAATCCGCCAGACCTTGCACCGTTCCTGCGTGCCTCATGAATTTCTGATTCGAACTTTTCTGCTTCGCCATCGAACTGCATCCTTTGCGCGTCTGGCCCTATCATAGACTTTAGCAACTTTCGCGATGGATCTCCCCGAGAAAATCCGCACCCTGCCCGCTTCCCCCGGCGTCTATCTCTACAAGAACGCCGAGGGCGAAGTCATCTACGTCGGCAAGGCCAAGAACCTGCGCTCGCGCGTCTCTTCCTACTTTCACGAAGGCCGCTGGGAGGACGCGAAAACCGGCACGCTCGTCCGCGAGGCGGTCGACGTCGACTACATCGTAGTCGCCAATAACAAAGAAGCGCTAGCCCTGGAGAATCACCTAGTCAAACAGAAGAAGCCGCGCTTCAACATCCTGCTGCGTGATGACAAGACTTACCCCTACGTAAAACTAACCCTAGCCGAGCGCTTTCCGCGCGTGTACGTAACGCGCCGCCTGCGCAAGGACGGCAGCGCATACTACGGCCCGTACTTCCCTGCCAATCTCGCCTATCGCATCGTCGACCTGATTCATCGCCACTTCATGGTCCCGTCGTGCAAAGTGGACTTAACGCGCAACCATCCGCGTCCATGCCTCCAGTTCTATATCAAGAGGTGCCTTGGTCCGTGTGTGAAGGAGCTGACAACGCCCGAGATCTACGCCGAAGCCGTGCGCGACGTGAAGTTCTTCCTCGAAGGCCGCCAAACCGACTTGGTCAAATCTCTGCGCGAGCGCATGTCGGAAACTGCCGAAGCGCAGGAGTTCGAGCGCGCCGCCCGCTATCGCGACCTCATCTCCACCGTCGAGCAATTGCAGGAGAAGCAGCGCATCGCCGCCGCCGAAGGCGACGACGCCGACGTCTTCGGCTATCACTACGAGAATCAAATGCTAGCCGTGAACCTCTTCCACATGCGAGGAGGAAGAGTCCTCGACCGCCGCGAATTCTTCTGGGAGGAGCTTCCCGAATTTGCCGCGCAACAAAACGATGGAGAGACGGGCGTCCCCGCCCGTCCCCCCGCCGATCCCTTCCATCCCGCCGAATTCTTCTCCGCCCTAATCAAGCAACTCTACCTAGCCCAGCCCTACGTCCCCCGCAACGTCTACGTCCCCGTCGACTTCGAAGACCGCGAAGAACTGGAAGAAGCCCTCAGCGAACAGCTCGCGGGCGAGGGCGCCCGCGCCACACGGGTGTACATCACCGTCCCGCAGCGTGGAGAAAAACGCGAGCTAATCGATCTCGCCGGCACCAACGCCAAGCAGTCTTACGATCAGCGTTTCCGCGTCCTGAAGCCAAACGCGCGCGCCATTCAGGAAGCCTTCCAGGACGCGCTAGCCCTCCCCGAGCTTCCAAAGCGCATCGAGTGTTTCGACATTTCGCACATTCAGGGAGCGGAAACGGTGGCATCGATGGTGGTGTGGGAAGACGGCAAGATGAAAAAATCCGACTACCGCAAGTTCATCATCAAGACCGTCGCAGGCGTGGATGATTTTGCCTCCATGCGCGAAGTGGTCAAGCGCCGTTACCAGCGCTTGCACGAAGAAAAAAAGCCCATGCCCAGCCTGGCCCTAATCGACGGCGGCCTCGGACAGCTCCACGCCGCCGCCCAGGCGCTCGAAGCCCTCGAAATCATCAACCAGCCGCTAGCCGCCATCGCCAAGCGAGAAGAGATCATCTACGTCTACGGACAGGAAGACGACCCCGTAGTTCTCGACCATCATTCTCCCGTCTTACATCTGGTGCAGATGATCCGCGACGAAGCCCATCGCTTCGCCGTAACCTTCCATCGCAAGCGCCGCCAGATCCGCGACCGCGCCACCGAGTTAAGAGAAATCCCCGGCGTAGGCGAATCCACCACCCGCCGCCTGCTGGAACATTTCGGCAGCCTGCAAGCCGTGAAGCAAGCGGATGTAGCCGCGCTCTCGGCAGTAGTAACTAAATCCCAAGCCGAAGCCATCCTCGAACATTTTCGGAGGCTCGTGTAGGGACGGGCGCCCTCGCCCGTCCAAGCCGAGCGCAGCTCGGCAGCTGCCGGGTGCTCCACAGCTCCACACTTTCCTTTTTAAAGCGTGGGATTCGCACACGGACAAGCGGCGGCTGTCGGCGTACAATTCTCACCGTAGCTCGTGATCGCAATCGAGCGGGAGGCCCCCATGCCCGTGTACGACTACGTCTGCAACGATTGTCACAAAACCTTCGAATTAATTCTCACCCTCAAGGAACACGAAAAAGACGCGAAATGCCCCAAGTGCGGCAGCAAGAACGTGGAGCAGGAAGCGACTGCGTTCTACGCCGTGACCGGGAAGAAGAGTTAGGCTGAGAATAACCAAGCGGTGCCGTGTGGCGAAGTTGGTAAGCTTTTTGCGCCCAAGCTCGAGACGCCGCGCCGATATGCACGCAACCGGGTAGCCTTATTGTTCCTCACGAGGGCTCCCGACTTTTTCATCACACTTTAGCTGTGAGCCCCGTCACAGACTTCCAACCCGAGCGGTGCGACAATGAACTCTGATTGGGGCAGTTTGGAGGTGTGCCCGTCGACCAAGACGGCCCTCGAAACTGCCCCAAAGCCATTTTCAGCGCTCTTTGACAAGCTAAGTCCTTATTCCGGAATATTTTACGTATAAGTCCTTTAAACTCAAAGATTTTGCGGGATTTTTTTCCTAACCCTATGATTCCAAAAGATCGGGGGTGAGTTTTTTTTGGGGGGGGGGTACCAACCGTACTAACTGGTTATTACCTTATGAGTAAACACACAAAGACCCGCGCGCAGGCAAAGCTCGCGGCCTAGCGTCCATCCAAAACCTTAGTCGCCCGAAACGATTTCACCACAATCTGATTCGGCTGCATGCCAACCGGGATGATGGTCAGCAAGGAATATTCCGAAGGCTCAAATTTCTTCTTCGGCTGCCGTTTCTGAATGACGGCCAGGTCTCCGGAGCCGGTGTCGAGTACCAGCAGATAGTTTTGATTCTGCGAAAGCGCCAGCGCGTCGGGATGCGTCCCCACAGGAAGATATGCGATGACCTTGCCGAGGTCGATGTCGTAGACTGCGATGTTATTCGATCCGAAGTTAGAGATGTACAAGCGCGAGTTATCGAGCGAAACCACGCCGCGTGTAGGCTCGGCGCCGATGAGATAGCTGCCCGAAACTTCGTTAGGCGTGGTCTCGATGATGGAGATGCTGCCGGCGTCGAAGTTGAAAGCGGCCAGTTCTCCGCCGTCCGGTTTCAGCGCCAGACTTACCGGAGATTTTCCTACATCGAGAAGCGCAAGCAGCTTGTCGTTCTTGAGATCGATGCTCGCTACCTGGCCCGATCCGGAACAGGAGATGAACGCTTTGGCGGAGTCGGGCAGGATGGCGATGTCCTCAGGATGGATGCAGATGGTGATGGCAGAACGCACGGCCAGCCGCGCGGTGTCGATGATCGAGACGGTGTTGTCGGAGCGATTGGTTACGACTACGGTAGATCCGTCGGGCGAGACGCGAGCAAGCCCGGGACTCCCGCCAACATGAAGCGTGGCCGCTACAGTATGTCGGTCGAGATCGAGGACCGAAACGTTAGCGGAACCGGAGTTGGCGACGTAGGCGCGGCGGCCGTCGGGAGAGACATCGATGAAGTAGGGGCGTCCGTAGACGCCGATGGTGGCGACAACTTTATTCTGCTCCGCGTCGATCACGCTGACGTTCGAGGAGCCGGTGTTGACGACGTAAACTTCGTTGCGCTTCGGATTGGCCGCGACTCCGGTGGGCTCGGCGCCAACCTGGAGCGTTCTTACCGGGCGAAAACTGCGCAGGTCGATGACGGTGACCGTATTGCTCTTGCCGTTGGTGATGTAGGCGTACTCGCGGTAGAGCGGCCCGTAGGCGGGAAGAGTGCGCTCGTGGAAGTAGTACCAGCCGGCGGCGAGGACGAGCGGGACGAGGACGGCGATGAAGAGAAGTTTTCGCAAAAATCAATCCGCTGAACTCGTGGTTTCGGCATGTACGTTGCTCGTGATTGGGACGTTCCGTCCCACGATCGCCGCAATCGGCCGGACTTGCGCCATCAGCGCGTCGAACTGATCGGGGAATAGCGACTGCATGCCGTCCGAGAGTGCGCGGTCGGGATCGTGGTGAACTTCGACGATCAAGCCGTCGGCCCCTACGGCGACGGCGGCGCGGGAGAGTGGCGTTACTTTGTTACGCTTGCCGGTGCCATGGCTCGGATCCACGATGATGGGCAGGTGGCTTAGGCGCTGAACGGCGGGCACGATGCTGAGATCGAGCGTGTTGCGGGTGTGATCGGCGAAGGTGCGCACTCCGCGCTCGCACAGGACGATGTTGTAGTTGCCCTCGCTCATGATGTACTCGGCGGCCATGAGGAATTCTTCGAGCGTCGCCGAGAGGCCGCGCTTCAGCAGGACGGCCTTGCGGGCGCGTCCGGCGCGCTTGAGCAGAGAGAAGTTCTGCATGTTGCGGGCGCCGATCTGGATGACATCGGCGTACTGGTCAACTAGGTCTAGTGATTCGTAATCGACGGCTTCGGTCACGATGAGCAGGCCGAAGCGGTCGCGGATTTCGGCCATGATTTTCAGTCCTTCTTCGCCCAGTCCCTGAAAAGAATACGGAGAGGTGCGAGGTTTGTAGGCGCCTCCGCGGAAGAACTGGGCTCCGGCACGGGCTACGCGCTGGGCGATTTTGAACGCCTGATCACGACTCTCGATGGCGCAAGGTCCGGCGATGATGGCTAGGTCGGGGCCTCCGATGGTGACGCGTGAACCGGGAAACTTGATGACCGTGTTGTCGGGCTTGGTGTCGCGACTGACCAGCTTGTAGGGCTTGGTGACGCGGATGACTTCCTGCACTCCGGACATTTCTTCGAGCGTCCCGGATTCGACTTCGCCTTTGTTGCCGGTGATGCCGATGGCGGTGCGTTGGGCGCCGGGCATGGAGTGGGCGCGGTATCCGAGCGCTTCGATTTTCTGGCAAACGGCGCGGACCTGGTCTTCGGTGGCCTGCGCTTGCATGACGACGAGCATAGTGAATACCCCGAGTCAATAAGTCTAGCGTCCGGTGTGGCGAAGGGCAATCGATGTGGGGAGAACATGACAGGATGGAATATGCACCCCCAGTTTTCTCACGACCGTTGTGAGTGATGGAACATGGTTCAACCGTTCAACCAACGTGCAGGAGGGGGCAAAACGGGTGTAGAAGTTTTGCCGTTTTCGAAGTAAAAAAAAGGAAATCTCGGCTAAATGTCACAGACAGGCTCAGCCGTTTTCAACATACTGTCTGAGTCAGCGCCGCTGCAGTTCGGTGCCGATCGCCAGCAACTCCCAAGGAGGTCGAGATGCGTTCCTACTTCTTCTGCGTGTGGGTAGTACTCTTCTGCGTCGGCGGCTTTTCCCAGTCAACTCCCAAAATCTCCAAGGAGGGTCAGCAGTGCCTGGAGTGTCACAGCAGCAGCACCCCCGGCGCCGTCGAGCAGTGGCGCGAAAGCGCTCATGCCAAGGCGAGTGTGGATTGTTATTCCTGCCACCAGGCCAACCCGGGCGATCCCGCTACCTTCGACCACTACGGCCTGAAGATCGCCGTGATCGTGACTCCTTACTACTGTGCCCGCTGCCACAAGTCCGAGGTGGACCAGTTCGAAAAGAGCCGGCACGCCGACGCCGCCCACTTCATCGGCTCTCTCGACAACGTGTTGGGTGAGGTCGTGGAAGGTGGGCCGGCGGCTATGAATGGCTGTCGCCAGTGCCACGGCGGTGAAGTGAAATATGTAGGCGACGGCAAGTTCGACTTCTCCACCTGGCCCAACAGCGGCATCGGACGCATCAATCCCGACGGCAGCAAGGGAAGTTGTGCCGCTTGTCACGGCCGGCATTCTTTCAGCTCGGCCCTGGCCCGCCAGCCCGAGAACTGCGGCAAGTGTCATCTGGGTCCGGACCATCCCCAGGCCGAGATCTACGCCGAGTCGAAGCACGGCATCCAGTTCCGCGCGAATATCGCCAAAATGAACCTGGATTCGAAGTCCTGGGTCGTCGGCAAGGACTACTCCGCCGCCCCCACCTGCGCCACCTGCCACATGAGCGCCACCCGCGATCAGAAGATCACCCATGACGTCGGCGACCGCATCAGCTACACCCTGCGCCCGGTGGTGAGTTTCAAACTGGAGAACTGGGAGAAGCGGCGCACCGCCATGCAGGATGTGTGCTCCAGTTGTCACGCCACCGGATGGGTCGAGAACTTCTACAAGCAGTACGAGGGTACCGTCGATCTCTACAACGAGAAGTTCGCCAAGCCGGCCAAGGCCATCATGGAGAAGCTCTACGCCAGCGGCAAACTTACCAAAACTCCCTTCGACGAAAAAATCGAATGGACCTACTACGAGCTGTGGCACCACCAGGGCCGGCGTGCCCGCATGGGTACCGCTATGATGGGCCCGGACTACACCCAGTGGCACGGCTTTTATGAAGTGTCAAAGACCTTCTACACCGAGTTCATCCCCGAAGCGGAAAAACTCATGCCGGGCGTGACCGCCGACGTGATGAAGAGCAACTACCACAAATGGACGCAGGGCCTGACGCCCGAACAGATCCAGCAGCAGATCGAGTTCTACAAGAAGCGCTATAACCAGTAAGCGTGTGGCGCGGGCGCCTAAAGGGCATTGCTGCGCTCGAAAGGCGCGAACTCACCATCGCGATCGAAGATCTGGAGCGGCGGCTTGGCTTCTCCGAATGGAGCCTGGCCTTGGACGGGCGAGGACGCCCGTCCCTCCACGAGTCATTTGATCTCACACTCGTCTTGCGCGTGTTGGCGGTCCGCCCGTTGTAAAATCAAGGATTACTCATTACTGCACTATCCTTATCTATGCCACAGGAAGACAAATCTAGCACCACCGCGCGCGATGAGCGTTACGACGCGCAGCGCATCGAGCAGAAATGGACTGAGCGCTGGCAGGGCGATCCGTCGCTGTATGCCGCCGAGGCCCACTCTACCAAACCGAAGTATTACGTATTGGAGATGCTTCCCTACCCCTCGGGCGCGCTGCACATGGGACACGTGCGCAACTATTCGATCGGCGATGCGCTGGCTCGCTACATGTGGATGAACGGCTACAACGTGCTTCATCCAATGGGCTGGGATTCGTTTGGGTTGCCGGCGGAGAATGCGGCCATCAAGAACAACACTCCTCCTAAGGAGTGGACGCTTTCGAATATTGCGGCCATGAAGGTGCAGATGAAGCGCCTTGGGTTCGCTTATGACTGGTCGCGCGAGGTTACGACCTGCCTGCCGGAATACTATCGATGGAATCAGTGGTTCTTCCTGAAGCTCTACGAGTCGGGATTGGCTTATCGGAAGAAGAGCAAGGTGAACTGGTGTCCGCAGTGCGCTACTGTGCTGGCGAACGAGCAGGTTGTGGGCGGGATGTGCTGGCGGCATGAGGACACTCCGGTTGAGCAGCGCGAGCTGGAACAGTGGTTTTTGCGGATCACTAAGTACGCGGACGAGTTGCTGCGCGATCTGGAAAAGCTGCAGGGCTGGCCGGAAAAAGTCCGCATCATGCAGCAGAACTGGATCGGACGCAGCGAAGGCACGCTGGTGGATTTCGATCTGGGCGGAACGGTGGGGCCGACGGGATCGACGATCACGGTGTTTACCACCCGCGTGGATACGATCTATGGCGCGACTTCGGTGCAGTTGGCGCCCGAGCATCCGATTGTCGCGGACATGATTGCCCGCGATGCGGCGTTGCGCGCCAAGGTGGAAGAGTTGATCGCTGAGCAGCGCCGGGCGAAAGAAGCGGGCGATATCGGCGCCATCGAGAAGCATGGTGTGTTCACCGGCCGCTACGCAAAGAATCCGTATAACGGCGAAGCGGTGCCGGTGTGGGTGGCGAACTACATCCTCATGGACTACGGCACGGGCGCGATCATGAGCGTGCCGGCGCACGACGAGCGCGATTACGAATTCGCGCAGAAGTACAAGCTGGAGATTCGGCTGGTGATTCTGCCGCAGTCAAGCGATCCAGAAGTAACCATGGTGGAACCGCCGCTGCCATTTACGACCATGAACGGGATCCTGGTGAACTCGGGCGAGTTTAACGGGCTGAGCTGCGAGGAAGCGATTACTAAGATGTCGGCGCTCGCCCAGGAAAAAGGCTTTGGCAAAGCTACCGTTACTTTTCGGTTGAAAGATTGGGGCATCTCGCGGCAGCGCTATTGGGGCACGCCGATTCCGATGGTGTACTGCGACAAAGACGGCTCGGTGCCGGTCGCGGAAAAAGATTTGCCGGTAATTTTGCCGGACAACGTGCCGATCACGCTGTCAGGCGGATCGCCGCTGATGAATGTGCCGGAATTTCTAAATACGACTTGTCCGAAATGTGGCGGCCCAGCGCGGCGCGAGACCGATACCATGGATACGTTCGTCGATTCTTCTTGGTACTTCTACCGCTACGCCGACGCGCACAATGACACGGCTCCGTTCGACAGCGCAACCATTGCGTACTGGTTTCCGATTGATCAATACATTGGCGGCGTGGAACATGCCATTCTCCACCTTATTTATTCGCGCTTCTGGACGAAGTTCATGCGCGACATGGGGCTGGTGAAAAACGACGAACCCGTTGCGCGGTTGTTCACGCAGGGTATGGTGATCAAAGACGGCGCGAAGATGTCGAAGAATCTGGGCAACGTTGTGTCGCCGGATGAGATGGTGGCGCGCTATGGGGCGGATGCGGCACGGTTATACAGCTTGTTCGCGGCGCCGCCGGATCGCGATCTTGACTGGCAGGATTCGGGGATTGAAGGGATTCAGCGGTTTCTGGGGCGCGTGTATCGGTTCTATCTGCGCAATCCCGTAACGCGGATTGACGCGGCTGCGGAGACGGGGCAAGCCCCGTCTCTACCGGCAGAGGCGCGGGCGATTCAGCGGAAGCTGCACCAGACCATCAAGCGCGTTAGCGACGATTTCCAGGGGCGCTGGCACTTTAACACCTGCATCGCGGCCATCATGGAACTGGTGAACGAGATTTATGGCGCCGAGGAGACGCGCGCCGCCGGTGGAATCCCAGCTTCGTTGATCGCGGACGTGCAGCGCAACATCGCACTGCTGCTGGCGCCCATGGCGCCTTATCTGGCGCACGAGTTGTGGGAGATGGCCGGCGAGAAGAGCAATCTACTGAATGCTCCGTGGCCGAAGTACGATGCGGCGCTGGCGGCGGAGGACGAGATCGAGATTCCTGTGCAGGTCAACGGGAAGCTGCGCGGCCTGGTCGTTGTGCCGGCGGGGGCGACCGAAGATCAAATCAAGCAAGCAGCGCTCACCAATGAGAAGGTGCGAGCGGCGATTACTGGCAAGCAGGTGGTGAAGGTCATCGTCGTGCCAAAGAAACTGGTGAATATCGTGGTGCGATGACGTGCGATAACCACAGGGGACACAGAGGATCACAGAGGAAAGCGTTCCCCTGTGTTCCTCTGTGTCCCCTGTGGTAATGGTTTTCGGTTTGGTTGCAAGTGGGACAGTGATCTGAGACACTCATCCGTGGAAACCCAATCCATCGTTGTCCTCGACTTCGGGGCACAGTATTCGCAGTTGATTGCGCGCCGCATCCGCGAACAGAAAATCTTTTCGGTCGTTCTGCCGTTCAACGCCAGCCGGGAAGAAATTCGCAGCTACTCTCCGGTGGGAATCATTCTGTCGGGCGGGCCGTCATCGGTATACGACAAAGATGCGCCGCTGGCTGACAAGAGTGTCTTCGATCTCGGCATTCCCGTGCTCGGCATCTGCTACGGATTGCAGTTCATGGTGTACGCGCTCGGTGGAAAAGTGCGGCCCGCCGCGAAACGCGAGTACGGCCACGCTAAAGTGGAGATCCAGCAATCCGACTCGCAACTTTTTCAGGGGCTGCCTCATCTGCTTGCGGTCTGGATGTCGCATGGCGATGAGGCTGAAGAACTGCCTCCGGGTTTTCGGCTGACGGCGAAAACTCCGAATGCGGTTGCCGCCATCGAAAACGCTGAGAGAAAGATGTGGGCGGTGCAATTTCATCCCGAGGTTCACCACACGCCGCTCGGCGCGGACATCCTGCGCAACTTCGCGCTTGGCATCTGTGGCGCGCAGGCTTCTTGGACGCCACAACATTTTATTGACGCGACGGTGGCTCAGGTGAAACAGCAGGTTGGCAGCGGGCGCGCCATCTGCGCGCTTTCCGGCGGGGTGGATTCTTCCGTGGCGGCGGTGCTGGTGGATCGTGCTATGCGCGATGCCTCCGGGAAATCGCGCCTGACTTGCGTGTTCGTCAACAACGGCGTGCTGCGCAAGAATGAGTTCGAGAAAGTTCAGCAAAATCTGCGCGACAATCTTGGCCTGCACCTGGTTGCGGTCGATGCCACTGAACGCTTCATGCGGAAGCTGGCGGGAGTCAGCGATCCGGAGACGAAGCGCAAGATCATTGGCAACGAGTTCATCGAGGTCTTCGACGCCGAAGCGCATCGCATCGGGAAAGAAGAAGGCGAAGTCGAGTGGCTGGTGCAGGGGACGCTTTATCCCGACGTCATCGAATCGCGCTCGGTGCGCGGGCCGTCGCAGGTGATCAAGTCGCATCACAATGTGGGCGGACTCCCCGAGACGATGAAGCTTAAGTTGATCGAGCCGCTGAAGGATTTATTTAAGGATGAGGTGCGGCGGATCGGCCGCGATCTCGGCATGCCCGAGGACATTCTGCAGCGGCAGCCGTTCCCCGGGCCGGGGCTGGCGGTGCGCATTCTGGGTGAAGTGACCAAAGAACGCGTCGACTTGCTGCGCGAGTGCGATGAGATCGTGGTGGGCGAGATCAAGAAGGCTGGGCTGTACCAGAAAATTTGGCAGTCTTTCGCTGTGCTCTTGCCGGTGATGTCGGTGGGCGTGATGGGCGACCAGCGGACTTATGCTTACACCTGCGCCGTCCGTGCTGTGCATTCCGAGGACGGCATGACCGCCGACTGGGTTCCGCTGCCGTATGAGGTGCTGAAGACGATTTCGAATCGGATTGTGAATGAGGTGCGCGGGGTGAACCGGGTGGTTTATGACATTACCTCGAAGCCGCCGGGGACCATCGAATGGGAATGAGAGTCGAGCAACACCTACCACGGAGACACGGAGTAAAACATTTGTGGGTGGACCGGATTGTGTACGGCATCACGTTCAGGCCGCCGGGACGATTGAGTGGGAGTGAAAGCAATTTGTAATTTTGTAATTGGGTAATTTGTAATCTTGAATCCGCTCCAGCGCAACGATCGCAGCCAATACCTCTACGAAAGAGACGAGTAGTATTCGCTTCATACAACTCCTTCGCGCGTCCCAGTCCCCGCAAGAGGCAGGGGGGAAGCCTACTACATGGACTTGTCCATCGGTAATACGTAGAAGTAGTAGACCAAGACAACAATAACAGCAGTAAAGAGTCCGATTGAGAGACACAGTATGATTCCGTGGCGCGTTGTAAATGATGACTTGTTCCTCTTCTTCATGAAGTGCAGTACCTATGCACCGCCAAGACACCGAATCCCTTAACCAGAACGGCTCCTCCTTTTAAAGGCTCTGCTTTTCCTAGATACCAGTCGTCTGATATTGCAGGACTGCCAGGGCAAGCCGGCAGTCATATCCCGCCTGCGCATTGCCGATTTCAGCCTGCGTCTGCTGAAGCTGCGCCTGACTTAATTCGACAATCGAACCCAGTCCCAACTTGTATCGTGCCTGCGCAAGGTCCAGCGCGAGATTGGCTTGCTCCAACAGTTGCTGCGTGACCGCCAATCGATCGTAAGCAGTGGTTGCGTTGAGCCAACTCGTACGCACGTCGCGTGAGATCCCGTCGCGAAGATCACGTAAGCGCTCCTGCGCGGCTTGTGCTCTGAGCGCCGCCTCACGGGCCCGCGCAGTGTAAAGGAAGCCATTAAATATTGGGATTTCGACGTTCACACCCGCGGCCCAATACCAACTCGAGACAATAGGATTCCGTAAGGGCGTGTCTCCGACGGCTCCAAGGGCGCGAACATCCGGGAGCAGCAAATCCCGTTCGGCAGTTTGGAATTTCTTTGCGGACTCCGCCTGGAATTCAAGCGACAGCAGTTCCGGCCGCATCGCAAAAGCAGTAGAAATCAGATCATCCACGTTGCCTTGCGGAGGGGTGATCGCGGCTGTATCCTCTGCAAGCTGGAAGTTCTGCAGGTTTGAAAACCCGAGCACCGCCGAAAGCGATGCCAGCGCAGCATTCTCGTTATTTTGTGCGTCTAGAAGTAGCAGTTTGGCTTGCGCCAAGTTGACATTCGCAAAGCTGAAATCGAGTTCCGACTTCAACTTATTCTTGAAGAGAGCGCCCACCAGGTCCGTAACCGTCTGTCGATCTGCCACCGTACGTTGTGCCACGGTCAGTACGGCTTGCGTCTGCAGGGCATTATAGAAAGCTTGATCCACGGCCAGCAGGATTTGCTCCTTGGTAGCCACGGCATTTTGGCTTTCAGCTTTGGCCGCCAGATTGGCGCTTGAAATCAAGTTCGTTGTGCGTCCGAAATCGGTGATGAGTTGACTCACCATCGCGCCGGCTGCAGCGCGCTGATAGATGCTGGGGTTGTTGAGCGCACCTGCGGTGATCCGCGAACCGGGGTCTGCATCCACCGCGGTGAGATCCGCTGTCGCGGTCGGCCATAGATTCGACCGGACTTCTCGTGTCACCTGCTGCGACCCAAGCGCGGTCAGTCGCGCAACAGAGATTTGGGGATTATTCTTTAAGGCTAGCGCCTGAGCATCCTTCAGAGACAACAAAGTGGGCGTCCCTGGACTGCTCGGCGGAGCAGGGCTCTGCGTCGCACTCATAGGTGCGCCCGAACTGACAGGCGGAATGACCTGTTGCGGCATGGGAGCCGAAGGCAAACTTGACGACTTTCCGGAAGTGAGGCCTCCCTGCGCGGCACTGCACACGGGCAAGAGCAGAGCAAGCCAGATTGGCAACACGTTTTTCATTCTCCGCAAAACAATCTCGCCTATCATTCCGTCGTCTCCAAGGTTGGGTTCGTGGCTTGCTTCGCGTCGCGTTTGCCATAGACAAGCAGATAAGCCGCCGGCACGATAAAAATAGTCAGAAGAACCGACGAAGTGAGTCCGCCGATAATGGCCCTCGCCATTGGTGCGTATTGCTCAGCACCTGTGCCCAACTTCATCGCCATGGGAATCATTCCTATGATCGTCGCGAGCGAGGTCATCAGGATGGGACGGAGGCGCACGCGACAGGCAGTAATCACGGCATCCGCCGTCGACAAGCCCTCCCGTTCTAGGTTATGGGCGAAGTCCACGATCAAAATGCTGTTGGAGTCGGCAATCCCGACCAGCATCAGTACGCCCATCAAGGACATCACGTTCAATGTGCTGTGCGTAAGCGGAAGGATCAGCAGCACCCCCACGAAGCTCATCGGTATGGCAAGCATGATGAGAAGGGGGTCGATGAACGACTTGAACTGAGCAGTAAGGATCAGAAACAGCAGCGCGAAGGAAAGTATGAAACCAAGACCAAAACTCTTGAAGGAAGCCTGCATGCCCTCGACCATTCCGCGCAGATTTACTCGCACATTGGATGGGATGTTCGCATTGCCGATGATTCGTTTCAGATCGTTCGTCACTCGCCCGAGGTCTTCGCCGGACGGAGTTACGTAAATATCGACAATCCGCTGAATCTGGTAGTGATCCACTTCCGTCGGCGTTTGGACAAAGTT
>Ga0208191_1000143_pt1 | contig 64524 bp, 48 predicted proteins | sample June2015DPH_13_5_FD_184709 | JGI IMG/M metagenome (GOLD analysis project Ga0208191, IMG submission 184709) | Peatland microbial communities from SPRUCE experiment site at the Marcell Experimental Forest, Minnesota, USA - June2015DPH_13_40... | ecosystem: Environmental > Terrestrial > Soil >... | reverse complement strand
CCACCCGTCTCAACTCTTTCCTGCTCAATCCCGTTCTCCCCAATCTCGGTTCCTCCTCGCCGAAGGAACTCTAAAAGGGGACACTTCTATTGTGGTTTCAGGGGGACACTTTTAATGTGGTTCAACAGGCAGAAGAGCATTCAGCAGTCAGCACTCAGCCAATTCAGGTTTTGGGTAGGGCTCGGCTTCAGCCGTGCCGCCCGGGAGCCAATCCGGGAGCCAATAATGACGCGGGCTCTAGCCCCTGAGGGATGCGCAGCTTTAAGGTTTGCCTGAATGCTGAATGCTGACTGCTGTTTAGTCTACTTTCACGTCGCCGGAACCGGTGTGAACGGAAACCGTGGGACCGCCGCCGCGCACTTTGCCAACCACACTCTTCTTCGACTCCTGGATGCGGCCCTGGACGGTCGTAGTCACGGGATGGCCCAGCGTGACGGTTCCGGAATTCGAGGAGATATCGACGTCGAAGGCGGCGTCGGAGGGCACATGCAGGGTCACGTTTCCCGAGCCGGTACGGACGCTCCGCATGTTCTTGGGCAAGCCTTTGCCGTGAATGTCGCCGCTGCCCGCCTCGGCATGAAATCCACCATTGATGCCGTTTACGGTGATGTTGCCGGATCCGGTGCGGATATCCACGTCGCCTGCACCCGTTTCCTCGATTTCAATGTCACCGCTGTCCGCTTTGACCCGCGCGGGACCGGAAAGCTCGCGCCCGCGCACGTTTCCCGAGCCCGTCTGGAAACGCATCTCACCGGTGAGGCGCGCCAGTTGCAGGTCGCCCGACCCACTCTCGAGATCAATGTTGCCCTTGAGGCCTTCGACCTTCTGATCGCCGCTGCCGGTATGGGCACGAATCCCGGTGTTCTCCGGGACGGTGATCTCGTAGTCGATCGAAATGTTGTTGAGATTGACGTAGTCGATGCGGATGCTGTTGCCGGTCTGGCGAATCGGAGGATTGCCCTGCAACTCCTGCACCTCCGCCTTGTGGTCGCCCCCGAACCAGGAATTGCCCGAGTGGATCTTGGCATGAATCGAGACCGCGCCCGCAGCGCCGTTCCGGACGGTGATATCGCCGGACCGAGTAAGCACTTCGAGGTCGACGGAGCCATTGACCTGGAACGAACGGTCAAAGGTTCCGATGACCGAGGCAAAGCCGGCCAGCGAGCTGGCCAAAATAAAGACCAGCGTGCGGAGGGCTCGAGTGCGAATCAGAGAAGTGTTAGTCATAGTAATCAGGTCTCAGGTCTTAGGTGTCAGGTCTCAGGTTCTGTAATCCAGGTCTTAGGTCTCGGGTGTCGGCCTTGGGTTTTTCCTGAGACCTGACACCTAAGACCTGAGACCTGCTTTTCTCACTGCAGTACGACCTGGTCGCCTTCCTTCAGTCCTTGCAGCAACTCGGTCTTGGCGCCATTCGAGATGCCGATGTTGACGGCGAGTTTACGCTTGCCTTCTTTGGCTTTCGGATCAGGCACTTCGACCGAAGCCTTCTTATCCTTGTCGTAAATGATCGAGCCCTCCGGGATCTGGAGCACATTCTTGTGCTCTTCGAGAATGATCTCGGCGTTGGCCGTCATCATGGCTTTGAGGACGCCCTCGGGGTTGTTGATCGAGACCCGCACCTCGAAGGTAGTGACGTTGTCTTTTTCGACGCCCATAGGAGAGATCTTCGTCACTTTGCCGGTGAAGGTCTTGTCCTTGAACGACTCGACTTTGATCCGCGCGGGTTGTCCCAAATAAACCTTGCCGATATCGCTCTCGTCCACCTTGCCTTTGACGTAAACCTCACTGGTGTCGCCGAGTGTCATCACCAGCGTAGCCGAAGAACCCAGCACCAGGATGGAGCTGACCGCATCGCCAATTTCCACGTCGCGTGAAAGCACGATCCCGTCAATCGGCGACTCAATCGTTGTGTAGCCCAGCTCTTCTTCCAGTTGTTTCAGGTTCGCGCGGTCCTGTGCCACCTGCCCCTGGGCCTGACCAATCTTGGCCTGCAACACCTGCAACTGCGCCTTGGACACATTTTGCTTGTTCAGCGCCATCTCGTAATTCTTCTCTGCGTCGTCGAGCGCGGAAGCGGAAACCACGCCGTCCTTCGCCATGCCCTGGGCGCGCTCATACGCGCGTTTCAGCAGCGGCACGTCGGGGCCCTCGGCGTCGACCTTGGCGCGCTCCAGGTCGGCACGGGTGCCGTTCAAGCTGGCACTCGAGCCCTCCAATTGCGCCCGGGCCTGTTCGACACGAGCTTGAATCTCTTCCTTGTCGAGTTCGGCGAGCACCTGCCCCTTCTTCACCTTGTCGCCATATTCGACGTTGAGCTTCTTCACGATGCCGCTGGCCTTGGACTTGATCTCGACCTTGGTGATGGGCTCGATCTTGCCCGTCGCCACCACGCTTTTCGCCAGGTCTCCTTTTTCGACCTTGGCGAGCTTCGAGGGGTCGATCTTGGTGCCTCTGCTCGATGCGATCAGTGCACCGGTAACCACCAGAACCAGAACGGCTGCCGCTATCGAGCTCCAGATAATGATTCGCTTACGCCGCTTTCTTTTGCCATTACCGTTGCCTTCCAAGACCGCCTCCTGCTTGATTGCAAATCTTAAAACTGGCATTCACCTGTTGTTACGGCAGGAACATCGGAATAGTTCCTCAAAAATTCTCGATCCCTAATTCTCGATCCTCGCAACCGACCGTCGCGCTGGGCATTCTTCATGCTCGCAGCCGTCTAGTATGTACTTAGACCACCCGGCAACGAAAAAGAAAGCGACCAGTTTGGGGTAACAATCAAGGGCCGGCTTCCGATTGTACCGCCAGCCAGTTCGCGGCATAAATCCCAACTGTCATCCTGAGCGAAGCGAAGGACCTAGTGTATTTGAATTCGCGATGCCTCCGCCCGAGACACGGCACTGTGCATTCTCATCCTCCGAACCATTATCCCTTTGGAATGTTAGAATTAGAGTTCCATGATTGCATACGTGCTGCTGCGGGTGTTCGTCATCCTGCTCCTGGTGGCGGCCAATGCCTTCTTCGCCGCAGCTGAGTTCGCGCTGGTCAGCGTGCGCGAAACGCGCATCCAGCAGCTGATCGAAGCTCACCGCGCGGGCGCCCGCACCGTCCTCAAACTTCACCAGCAACTCAGCCGCGTCGTCAACGGCGTGCAATTGGGAATCACCGTTACCAGCCTGACCCTGGGCTGGCTCGGCGAGCCGGTTCTGGCGCGATTGTTCGAGGGCTGGATCGGAAGCGTGCCGCACGCCACGATCTACGCTCATTCCATCGCCGTCGCGGTGGCGTTTGCGATGATCACCAGCCTGCACGTGATCCTGGGTGAACTGGTTCCCAAGTCGCTCGCGTTGCAACGGGCCGAGCGGGTTGCACTGGCGGTCGCGGCGCCCATGGACGTCTTCCTGACCGTCACCAGCCCCCTGACGATTGGCATGAGCCGCGCGGCTGGTTTTGTCCTGCGCGCCTTCGGGACACGCGAGATCCGGCACGGCTCGGTTCACTCCCCCGACGAACTCAAGCTGATCGTAACCGCCGCCCATCACTCCGGACAGCTCTCTCCCGCTCAGGAAGAGATGCTCCTGAATGCGCTCGAACTGGACAACATTACCGCGCGCCAAGTGATGGTGCCGCGGACCAGAATTTTTTCCTTGCCCTCCGACCTCAACATGGACGAAGCCCTGTCGCGCGTGGTCGAAGAACAACATTCTCGTGTCCCGGTGTATGATCCGCAGCGCGGTCCCGAACATATTATCGGCGTGCTTTACGCCAAGGACTTGATGCGTTGGACGCGGTTGCGTCTCGGCCACATCGCCGCTGCCCCGGCTCCGGCCGCTGCCCTGCGCATTTCCCAGATGAAGATCGGCCAGATCATGCACGATGTGCTGGTGGTGCCCGAAACCAAGTCATTGCTGGATCTGCTCGGTGAATTTCAGCAGCACAAGCGGCACTTGGCGGTTGTGGTCGACGAATTCGGCTCCACGGCGGGAGTGGTTAGCGTCGAAGACGTGCTGGAGCAACTGGTCGGCGAACTGGAAGACGAATTCGACGTCGCTTCCGCGCAGCCGGCGGTTACCGACGCGAATGCGCCGCTCGTCCTCGATGGAGCGATCAACATTCGCGACCTCGAAACCCAATACGAGCTGAAACTTCCACAGGACGAAGGCTTCGAGACTCTCGCCGGCTTCCTGCTTTCACGGTTGCAGAAGATGCCCACGGGCGGCGAGGCGTTCGATTATGAGGGGCGGCGTTTTGTCGTCGAAAAAATGGAAGGCCATCGCATCGCAACCGTTAGGATCGAGTCCGTGCCCGCGCCCCCTGCGTCAGCATCGGTGTCGGCAGCTTCCGTACAGCGGGCCGGAGACTAGAACCGCTCTCACGAATGGGGATTGGTCCGTTCTCTGAGGGGCACGATTTCACAGCTTGCGGAAAGACTCGATGTTGAAGTTGATTTTGGGTGGCGCAGCGCTTCAGCGCTGCGGTAATTGCATCATTGTGAATGCGGCTTTAGCCGCTGAGGTCACGTGATAGCTTCTTAATTCCCGATGCCGCGCTACCTCATCACCCGCGTCCTCTACACCCTGCCGGTCATCTGGCTCGTCGTCTCCACCGTTTTCCTGCTGATTCACTTCGTCCCCGGCGATCCCGTTCAGCAAATGCTAGGCGAGGGCGCCGCAGCCGGAGACATCCAGGCCGCCCGCCACGCCTACGGACTCGATGTGCCACTAGGCGAGCAGTACCTGAATTACTGGCGAGGCGTGCTCCACGGAGATCTAGGCAAGTCGCTGCGCTTCAACCAGGGAGTCACAAAGCTGATCGCGCAGCGCTATCCGTTTACCCTGCAGCTCACGTTGGCGTCGTTGTTCGTAGCAATTGTGCTGGCCATTCCCGCAGGTGTGCGCTCGGCCCAGCGCCGCAATCAATGGGATGACCGCACCCTAAGCGTAGTCAGCCTCTTCGGCCTGTCGTTCCCAAACTTCGCGCTGGGCCCGGTCCTGATCCTGCTCTTCGCCGTCAAGTTGGGATGGCTCCCCGTCTCCGGCTCCGGCAGCATAGCCCATCTAGTGCTCCCCGCCATCACCATGGGCGGAGCCTTAGCCGCAATCCTGACCCGCATGGTGCGAACCTCAATGCTGGAGGAGTTAGGCCAGGACTACATTCGCACCGCCCGCGCCAAAGGCTTGCCCGAGCGCACCGTAGTCTATCGTCACGCCCTGCGCAACGCCATGATCCCAATCCTGACCGTCCTAGGATTGCAATTCGGCGCGCTGTTAGCCGGAGCGATCGTAACCGAAACCATCTTCTCCTGGCCCGGAATCGGACGCCTAACCATCCAAGCCATAGCCAACCGCGACTACTACCTGGTGCAGGGATGCATTCTGGCGATTGGGTTGACCTATGTAGCCGTGAACTTTCTGACCGACTTACTGTACTCGGCGGTGAACCCGAGGATAAGACAATAATCCCGTGTAGGGCGGACACTCCTGTCCGCCGCCGTTGACTTTGATTTGTTCGAACCAAGAGCGTGCGCGGGTGCCCCATCCTTGCGCGTCCTGTGCGCAAGGGTGGGACTCCACTGAAATGTCCCGCAAGGGTTTATTACTCCGGGATTTTCTGGAGTAATCTAATTGAGGATCCGGAAATTAAGATGAAGGCTAACCGTATCTTCGTGAGCCATTCCTCGCTCGACAAGGAATTCGCCAATCTCGCTGTAGCGAGACTGCGCAAAGCCGACATGGTGCCCTGGGCCGACAGCGAGAATATTCTTGTCGGTGATGACATCCTCGACGGGTTGGGAAGCGGTCTTAAGACAATGGATCTATTTGTGCTGATTGTGTCAGCGGCCTCCTTAAAATCGTCCTGGGTAGAACGCGAGGTCAAGTTTGCGATCTGGCAAGAAATCAAGCGAAAGGAAGCCCTAGTGTTGCCCTTCATCATTGACGACACTGCGGTCGAAGAACTGCCTTGGTATTTGACAAAGGCACACGCTCGACATATCGGACCGGACGCTGCCGGCGCAGAGGTCCTGGCGGGCGCGGTGCGAGACGTGATTGCAAGGCGCTCCGCATTCCACAGCAAGGCAAGCGAAAAAGCCCCTGGAGTTCGCCGCGACCTTCGCCTGGACCGACTAATCCAAAATGTTGGGCTTGGCGACTGGGAGTCGGCGACCCATGCCGCTCTCGAAATGGTTAGGGCCACGGATTTCAGTGGCCATAACGAGCTTTTGCGGGTCCTTATCAATTATATCGACCTACACGAAGACGACACCCTTCTGTGGAGCGCCCTGCACACGATAGAGTGCTATGCGGAACTCGCACCCTCACAATTTGACTACGCGACTCTTAGCCGAATGGCATCACATCAGAACTTCTCAGTCCGTTCAACGGTTGCATCCATCTGCATGCGATGGGCGCAATTTGCGCCAGACCGTATCCCGGTCGATGTGCTTTTGAAGCTGTCCGTTTATGACGAAGACTGGTACGTGGAAGCGCCCGCCAATGCAGCCCTGAAGTCCATGGCCCGTTCAGTGCGTGGGATTTTGGGGATATTCTTCGCACGCCTGCGTAGTCAAGTGGCAGAAGAAAGGGCACACGCCGCACATGCCATACTGGAGATCGCAAAAAAAGAAGCGGAGATTCTCGACCCAGCGATGATCGAAGCAGAGATCAAACGACTGCGATCCGTTTCCGACAAACTCGCGATAAGCTCACTTCTAAAAGCGGCGGCTCTGGTCAAGAAGACTAGCTACCTCAGCGGGTACAAGTATGGCCTGTGAGTGCCGGGTGCCCCACTCATCCGCGTTCTTTGCGAATGAGTGGGCTGGCAGGCTATGCACCAAACTGGTGTACAATGACGCCACGCCGGTAACAAAACATGTCCGACGGAGCGTGTCACTTCCCGCTCCAATTGCTAAACAAGTAGATCGTATTGCCAAGAGCGAGCGATCGAGCGACAACCGTGTTCTGGTGGAGCTCATCGAATTGGGCATCGAAGCGCAGAAACAGAAGGAGAAAGCATTCTTTGAGCTGGCCGAACGCTTTCGAAGCGCGCGTGATCCCGAAGAAGCGAAGCAGTTAGGCGACCAGTTGGGCCGCTTGGTTTTCGGTGAGTAATGCCGCGGATCTTTTTTCATCACAAACAATCTGTGTACCCCATCACAGACCCCGGACCCAACATGCGCAAAAATGAAAAAAGCCGCTGAACCATGGATTTTGGGAGAATTAAGCAGACAAGCGAGCTAAGTCATTATTCTTGAATATTTTGTAAGTAAGTCTTTTGCGCTCTATATTTTAGCAAGAATTCGGGGGGGGGGTAGTTAAAAACGGGTTAATGTCTTCCCGGCATGAATGATCGATAACGAGCGGGCCGCGCCAACTCAACATTGTTCCTCACCTGCATTTTCTATATAAGTGAAGACAAGTCGCTCATGTCCACCCTAGCCATCTCGCTCCCCCGCGTCGCCCGCCACAATCCGTTGGCGGCAATCGGAGTCGTGTTGGTGGCCATCTTCGCGTTCTCGGCAATTTTCGCGCCCTGGATTGCTCCGCAAGATCCTGCGCACATCGACTTGCCGAACCGCCTGCAAACGCCCTCGCCGCAGCATTGGTGCGGAACGGATGAACTCGGACGCGACATTCTTTCCCGCTTGATCTGGGGGGCGCGAATTTCTCTGTTCGTCGGCAGCAGCGTGGTCGCGTGTTCACTTCTGCTCGGCCTCATCATCGGCAGCCTCGCTGGATATTACGGCGGAGGCATCGACCGCTTCGTCAACGTCGTGTTGATGAATGCGTTTCTTTCGTTCCCCGGCATTCTCATCGCAATCGCCTTCGTCGCCTTCCGCGGCCCCGGCATTTTCAATCTCGTTCTTGCCCTGTCGCTGGGAGGATGGGTGGGCTATGCTCGCCTGGTGCGCGCGCAGGTGCTGGCCGTGCGCGAACGCGAATTTGTCGAAGCCGCGCGGGCGCTGGGCGCCAGAGATCTCCACATCATCACCAGGCACATCCTGCCCAACATTATTCAGCCGGTCATTGTGCAGGCGGCCATCGGAATGGCGGGCGCGGTTCTGGCTGAGGCGACGATGAGTTTCCTGGGCCTGGGTGTGCCTCCGCCAACGGCGAGTTGGGGATCGATGCTGAACGACGCGCGCTCACACCTCTTCGACGCTCCTCATCTCGTGCTCTTCCCGGCGGTGACGGTGATGCTCGCGGTCCTCGCCTTCAACTTTATCGGCGACGCATTGCGCGACCTTCTCGACCCACGATCCCGGATTGAGGCTGGGTTGTAAGTCTCAGATAAATTTACCTGTCCGTAACATTCAAAGATTCGATGTCCGCTAACTGTTTTCTGCTGATGACTTTCCCCCTTTTTCCACGTCTAATTGAAGGACGGCAGATTGCGGAACTTTTTCCGGGGCTGGTTCGTATCAATAGCCGTTAAAGCAGGTTCGTATGAACAAACATATGGAACTCAAATTTCAAGTCGAATGCTTGCAGGACGTAGCGGTCGTGAACTGCTCGGGACGCATGGTGCGCGGGGCGGCGCTCGACGAGTTCCGGCGCCGGATCGAGCAACTCGATCGTGTCCGCGTGCTGGTGCTTGACGTTTCCGAAGTCGAGCAACTGGATGCCGGTGGCTTGGGAACCCTGCTGCTGGTGCGCCGTTGGGCAATGCAGAACTCGGCGACGATGAAGCTGGTCAGTCCGCCGGTTTTCTTCCGCAGACTGCTGGAGGCGACCCATCTCACGTCGGTGTTTGAGATTTCTTCCCTGAAAGAGGCAATCTGCATCTTGCGCGCAAAGGAATGCCCACCGCGCTTCGCGGTCGCCTGATCAAGCCCACCACATGGGCGCGATGCTTTATAATTCGCGCCCATGAAGCCCAACATCGGTTGTCAGGTCTCAGGTGTTAGGTCTCAGGTTTGTCGCCTGAATTTTGTTGAGAGGCCGCTTGCCGGGTCTCTTGGATTCTCACTTCCACACCAGCAACACTTCCGCCAGCTCATTTCGTGGACACTCGAAGTTTTTGACCCCAGCTGATGACCCAACTCGCCCGCAAATTGCGCGTCACCGATTACTTCTCCCTCGGCTGGGGAACGATGGTGGGCGTGGGCTGGCTGGTCGTCATGGACGATTGGCTCACGCGCGGTGGCCCGCTCGGCGGCATTCTTGGCTTCGCGATTGGCGGCATTCTTCTGCTGCCCATCGGCTATGTGTACGGCAAGTTGGTGATGGCCATGCCCGACGCAGCGGGCGAAGTGGCCTACACCGCGAAAGTTTTCCCGCGGCCGGTCAGCTTCTTTACCGGATGGATGATGATGTTGGCTTACTTCATTGTCTGTCCGTGGGAGGCCGTGGCCGTGGGCCGCATCACCGGTTACATTTTTCCCGCGCTCGATTCCATCGAGTTGTATCGCGTGGCGGGAAAGCCGGTTTACTTGCCGCACCTGGCCATCGGGCTCGCGCTCACCGCACTGGTCACGGTGGTGAACTATCGCGGCATCCGGCTGAGCGCCACGTTTCAAAACTGGAGCACGTTCGGCACGCTTGCGCTCTTCGTGATCTTCGTCGCCGTTGGCGTCGCGCGCGGATCGCCCGCCAACTTCCCGCCTTTGTTCACGCACACTCCGTTCGTCTCCATTTTGCTGGTTCTGCAGATCGTTCCTTACTACATGACGGGATACGAATCGGTGACCAAAGCTGCCGAGGAAGCCAATTCCCAATTTCGCACCCAGGGATTCTCTCGGGCCATCTTTGCGGCGATCATCGTCGGCGCCGTGTTCTACATCATCGTGATTGCGGCGGTGGGCTTCGTGGCGCCGTGGCGTCGGCTGACCGGCGAACCATTCATGACTGCGGTCGCTTTCGAACATGCGGTCGGCTCGCGCTGGATCGTAAGCATCATTCTGAGTGCCGCGTTGCTTTCGCTCTTCAAGGTATTCAATGGAAATTTTATCGCCGCCAGCCGCTTGTTGTTTGCCATGGGGCGGCGTGGGCTGGTGGACAAACGACTGGCCAGCATACATCCCCAAAATCAAACACCAGCCGTGGCTGTTGCCTGGGTTGGCGTCGCCACGGCTTTGTGCATGTTTCTTGGCAGTGCGATTCTGGTTCCGATCTCTGAGGTCGGATCGGTCGCTTCCGCCACCGGATGGTTTGCGGTGTGCACTGCCTTTCTGTGGATGAGGCCCCGAATCGCCGACTGCTTGATCGCTCTGCTGGGCGCATTGGTTGGTCTGGCGATGGTGCTGATGAAGTTTGTGCCATTTGTGCCCGGACACTTTTCCCGCTGGGAGTGGCTCGTGCTCGGACTCTGGATTATCCTTGGCACGTTGATTGGCCACCCCCGCGGCGGACAGTTTGCTACCGGCTACGCACCGTAAGTTTCAGTCGCAGGAGTATTTCGCCACGATGCAGCAGGAGTAAAGCCAACAGCTAAGAGCCAAGAGCTAACAGCCGCTTTACGGTTTGACGGTCTCCGCGCCTGCTTCCGCACGGTTCGCTTCCGTGCGATTGCCCGGCGCAACGTGCGGCTCGGCCAGCGTGCCGATGAGCGTCCACGATTGCTCGTCGCCACGCGTCAACACGAAGTCGAAACCGCTGTCTGGGGAAGCGGCTCCGCTTACCTGATAAATGCCGTCGCGCGATTCCAGTCTGCCTGCAGAAAGTTCCCAGGCACCTTTTTTCAGACGCAGATCTCCGGCGAACCGGTGCACCGGCAGAGGCACGGGCGAGCCCGGAATTTCAACATGTGGCAGGCTGCCATTCCGCATCACGAACCGCAACTTGCCGTCGGAGCGCGCCAGCAGGTCACGAAAGCTGTCTCCCGACCCCTCCAGATCGAACTTGCCATCGGCCGTTCCGGCAATCCAGGCATCGTTCATCAACGTGCCCACCTGCTCCAGCGAAATGTCTTGCAACGTGCCGGTGCCGCGATACCGCAGGGTCTGCGCGGACGCGTCATGAGTGGACGCGTCGTGAGTCGATGCATCATGACTCGACACATCAATGGTCCAGTTCCCTTGATGTGTGCCCTGCAGCAGTTGTCCTCGCAGAGCCGTCAGTATGATCTTGCCCCGGTCCACTTCCACTTGCGTCGCAACCTGAGTGGCGAACACCTTCTTCAATCCGAACCGGCCGACATGCAAGTTGCCGCGCGCCTGAATCGCGAGAAGTGGCGAAGGGCCCCGCGGCTCATTGGAATTGGAATTCAAGATGCGGTACCACGGACGTTTGGCGGGATGCGGCGTGAACCATTCGGCGAGATCGCCGGTCGAAAGCTGGTCGGCCGTGAGATCGAACTGAAACACACAGTTTGGCGCGGCATTTGGAACGACGCTTGGAGCCGCGCAATGCCGGGGCGCTGTAATCCCGCCGCTCCAGTGAGTGCTTCCAGTACGGGCAGAAATCTTCTCCATCAAGACCGCGTCCGGAGTGAGAGAAATGGTCGCTGAGCCAATCTCAATCGGCGTGTTCAGGCCGTGCATCTCGGCGCGCACGTTGCGCAGTTGAGCCGTCCCAAGCGTGGCGGGAACTGCAAATCCCTGCCAGGGCCCGGAGGCGCTCACATCTAACTTGGCCGAACCTTCCGCTGCCGGGTGCGTGACCGGCAAGCCCAGAACGTCCTCCAGACGAAACAGGTCTTTCAGTTCCACGTCGCCGCGCAGAAAAAAACGATAACCGGCAGTGGACATCCACCCGCTGGCGTTCACGGGGGCGGAGACGTTCATCGCCAGTTCGACCGGTCCAATCCGCAGGTGAGGCTCAGCAGGCTCCTGCTCCTTTTGTTGTTCTTGTGTCCTCGGGTGACCGGGCCTGCCCCGCTGCGAATCGGCGGGTACTATGGTCCGTGAAACCAGGGCCAGTGGAATCGTGCCGAAGGCAACCTCATCCTTTCCCGCGTTCCCCGCATTCCCCACATTCGAGGAGAGGCGCACGTTGGTCGCCGAGCCGCTCCCGGTCCATTGCTGCAATGAGTCGTGCCGCTCGATCCCGGGAACGTTGCGCGTGGCGTGGAACTCCGCATTCAGCAATCCAGTCGCAGTGAGATCGCCGGGGATCTGCTTTTTCACCTGGCGCAGCAATCGCACCACCGAGGTCAGCGGCACCTTCTCGGCCTCGAGCGTCAGATCGTAAGTGGGCACTTGTTCGACCAAGGCAAAGTTTCCGCGCAGGCGAAGAGTCCCGCCGCTGACTGGCGATTCGCACAGCAGGTCGGCAAGTGTGCTCGTGACCGCGTTGTACTGTCCCGAGCAACCGGTTGCCAGGCGCACGTTCTCGCTGCCAACAATGTCGTAGCGATGGAAACCTTCGATTGCAGTCTCGCTCTCGATCCGCAGCGCTTCCGGAGTGCCGGACACGTTCGCCGTGAAATTCACTCCGCCGCGCCATCCCCGGTCTTTTCCGCTCAGCAACTTGGTGATCTGTCCGAGTTGCCCGTTCCGCCATTGCACGGTGATCTGCACCGGGGTCAACCGCAAGCTGGAAGCGCGCTGCCACGTTGCGATGATCTGGAGCAGCCCGGTATCGGTGAGATTAAAATCCGTGCGCACGGGCTCGGCCTTTATGCGGGCGCTCCAGGAATTTTCTGAATCCTGCCAAAGCGCCACGTCGGCATCCATCAGCGCGTAGGACTTCTTCGTCTGTCCCAGCTTGAAATTGACGCGAGCGTTGCTGGCTTCAAGATAGGGGAATGCCGGGCGGCGCTCGGACGCGGGCTTTCCGGTCGGAGCCGCGGGAATTTGCGCGTTGCGCTCGAGCAGGCTCGCCAGGTTCCAGCGGCCTTCGTTGCTGCGCACCAGGTTGATGCTGGGCTCGGTTGCGCTCAGGGTAGCGATCTCGAGTCGCCCGCGGAGCAGGGAACGAAACCGGATTGCCGCGGAAACTTCCTGCGCGCGGATCATCGGTTCCGCGCTAAATGCGGGATCGTCGTAGACGACGAGCCCCTCAAGATCAAAGGCCGGCCGCGGCAGAAGACGCAAACGGACGTTGTCGAGTGCGACCCTGCGTCCCAGAGCGCTTCCGATGGAACTGGCAATCCGGTTTCGCAACTTGTACACGCCGGGCCGCCACAGAAACAGGATCAGCACGAGAGCCGCGACCGCAGCCACCCCGCGCCTGGATCGCAGAAATTTGGGTCGCAGAAATTTCACCGCACGATCCTGAGCGTGCGCGACCAGCGCGTTTCATCAAAGAAGTGAATGATGATGTGCGCCAGGAACCCCAGCCGGTCGCCCGCACTGCGCATCTGGTACTGGTCGGCCGGGGTGACAAACGACCAGTAGATGAACATGGGACGGCCGATCACATTCTTGCGCGGAATAAAGCCCCAGTAACGGCTGTCGTAACTCACGTCGCGGTTGTCGCCCATGGCAAAGTAGCTGTCCGGAGGCACGACGATGTCACCGCCCTCCAGGTGCGAAGGCAGTTCCTGCTGCCATTTTTCGTTTCTTACCCCGTACATTTCCGAAGGCGGCACAGCGGGAAAATTGTCCCGGTAGGGATTGTAGTCCGCCAGTTTGTGCTGGACGTACGGCTCAACAAGTTTCTCGCCGTTGCGATAGACGACGCCATCGCGCAAGTGGATGTGGTCGCCGGGAACGCCCATGATCCGTTTCACGACGAACAGACCTTGTTCCTCCGGCGACAGGAACACAACAATGTCGTTGCGGTGGATATCGCGATACGGCATCAGTGGTCCCATCCAGCGTGTCGGCGATGCGAACTGCTCCCGGTTCACGAATACGTGGTCCCCGATGAGCAGCGTGTCCTCCATCGAACTGGAGGGAATCTCAAACGCCTGCAGAACAAAGGTGATGATGAACAGGCCGGTGACCAGCACTCCCGCGAGTGACGCCAGAAATTCCACCGTAGTCTCGCGTGGCTTTTCGTCCACAATGACTTCTTCTTTTTCTTTTTTCGACACGTTTGGCATCCGTCTAGAGGATTTCTTCTCAGCGCATCTTCATCAGCGCACCAGCCTGAAAGTACGTTCCCAGCGCGTTATCTGGAACAAGTGAGTTACCGCGTAGGCAAGGTGATAAAGTCTATCACCCACGGTTGGCGATCCGGGAAGATCATTGTTCAAATTGCCCGACGACCAGTAAATTAAAAGCGGGCGTCCGATGATATTTTCGCGCGCCACGAATCCCCAGTACCGGCTGTCCTTGCTGTCATCGCGATTGTCACCCAGAACAAAATAGTGGCCCTCGGGGATAATCAACTGGTGGTCCTCCACCAGCTTCGGCATTTCTTTCCACCATTTCGCATCCACTTCGAGGACGGGAGAACTAGTCTGCGGAAAATCGTCGAGATAGAAATTGCGCAGCGTGGTGATGTACTGCACGTAGGGCTCCTGCACGGGAGCGCCGTTGATATAGACGCGCTTGTTGATGAGGCGCAGGCGATCTCCGGGCAAGGCCACCACGCGCTTCACGAAGTCCTGCGCCGGATTCACAGGGTAATGGAAGACGATGATGTCACCGCGCCGGATGTTGCGATATGGCAGAAGACGGTTCCACCCCGTGCTGCCACCGTAGCAAAACTTATCCACCAGCAAGTAATCGCCAATCAGCAGCGTTTGCTCCATGGATTCCGAAGGGATGGTGAACGCCTGCAGGAGGAAGGTAACCACAAAAACGGCGATCACGACCGTTCCCGCGACCGACTGAATGGTCGCGGGCCAATCACCAACCGAAATCTTTTCGCTCCATGACATAACTAAGACATAACTTAAGGCATAACTAAGCCATAACTACGAAGTGCCGCCGTCCTTCCCAGCGTTCGAATACCGAGCGCCAGGCAATGTTGCCAGGTGCTCCAGAACTTGCCGCGCCGCTTCCTGTTCCGCCCGCTTCTTAGTCGCGCCCTGGGCGCGCCCCACGAATTGCCCCATCGCAGGTTCCGGCAGTCTCACCTCGACCGTGAAGGTCTTCTTGTGTTCAGGGCCTTCCTCCTTCACGAGCGCGTAAACCGGCTGCGGTCCTCCTCTGGCCTGCAGCGCTTCCTGCAACGCGGACTTGAAATCCATCACCGGGATGGCGCTGGTCTCCAGTTTCATGTGGGCCAGTTCCGGCTCCACGATCACGCGCACGATAAAGTCTCGCGCCACCGGCCACCCGCCGTCGAGGTAGAGCGCCGCCAGGATCGCTTCCAGTGCGTCCACCAGCAGGCTCGCCTTGTTGCGGCCACCGCTTTTTTCTTCGCCGCGGCCCAGACGCATGTAATGACCAATCTCAAGTTGCTCGGCTACCCGCAGCAGATGCCGTTGCCCTACCAGATGCGCGCGCAGCTTGGAAAGGTGCCCTTCCTGGAATTCCGGGAAACGGTGGAACAGTGCCTCGCTGGTGGCTAGCCCGAGCACGGCGTCTCCCAGAAACTCGAGCATTTCGTTATCGCCACTGGGCGAACCGCCGCCAGACGAACCGCTGCCAGCGCCCAGCGCCTCCACCTCGCGCGCTTGCGAGCTGTGGGTAAGCGCTTGCTCGATCAGTTCCCGGCGCTGGAAGTGGTGACCCAGGCTTTCTTCCAGCGCCATGATTTCGCGTGACTTCATCACAAAGCGGGGCCACGATCGTTCGGCCCCTGGCGGTTAGTTCTTCGGGGGACTCTGCGGTTGGGCCGGGGCCGCGCCTCCGGTGAGCTGCTGCAAGCGGTCGCGTTCCCGGCGCGCCGGGGTTCCAATCGCGGTGTTGTCCTGCGTCATTTCCACGGCGCGGTTCGCCACCTTGAGCGCCTCCGGATATTTTTGCTGCTTATCGAGCGTCAGCGCCAGACGGAGAATGACCACTGGATCCGGGTTGCTGGGGAACGCGTCGATGGACTTCTGTAGATTCTCCTGCGCTGCCGGATAATTCTCCTTCTTGAACTCAATGGTACCGAGAATCGAATACGCGTTTGAGCGCAGCAGCGACTTGTAGGCGTCGATCTTCTCCTGCGGCGTGCCCGCTGGCACTTGGACGTCGGTGTCCACGGTCTGCGTGGCCTTCCGCGCCATCGAGACCGCTTCGCTGAAACGCTGATCTTTGTCGATATCCGAGTCGCGCGTTCTCTCGGCGATTACCTCGGCGACGATTACCAAAGCCTCGGGATCGTCCCCGTCAAAGCTGAGCACTTTGCGGCCCATGGCGTCGGTCTTCTCGGCGTTGTTGGCCTGCTGGTAGAGGCGCATCGCGTTCTTGTAGAGCAGCACGCGAAGTTCACTGTCGGGGAACTTGGTGGCAAAATCGTCAGACGCTTTTTCCAGTGCGACAACATCAGTACTTGCCGACGCCGCCTTCCAGGCATCGAACTCCGGCTGGGTCTTAGCTTGTGGTGGACGCTTTCCCTGGGGCGCCGTCGCACCCTGCGCTGGCGCCGCCTGACCCGCCGGCTGTCCGCTGTTCTGCGCCGTGCCCCAAACCGCGACACTCAGTATCCCTAAAATGACTGCTGCTCTCTTCATGCTGTCTCCCGTAATGCAAAATTTCAAACCTAAGATTTCATTGTAGGGACAGCCGCCCTCGGCTGTCCGCCCTCACTCCGGCTGTTTCGCCACCGGAGGCTCATACGGCTGTTCCAGCCCCCGTTGCGCCGCCAACTTCGCTTCCGGAAGCGTTCCCCCAGCCGCAGTCAGCGCCGCCCGATACTCATCCAGAGCCGCGAACCGATCCTCTCTTAAATCATAAATGCGCCCCAGGTAAATATGCGACCACGCGATCACCTTCGGTTCATGCGCCGTCTGCAGCGCTCGTTGAAAGTACATGCGCGCCCCTTCCATGTCCCGATTCGCGGTGGCGACTTCCGCCAAAATGAACAGCGCGCGTCCCGAATCTTCTTCCTGCCCATCGAGCGCCTGCTGCGCCAGTTTCTGTGCGGTTTCCGGATCGCCCGCCGCCAGCCGCCGCTCCGCGTTCAACAGCAGGTGCTCGTTCCGGCTACCCGCCAGGTGCAGAAGTTCCGGCGCCGCCTCAGCCGAGAACTGAATCAGGGATGCCCGCTTCATTTCTTTGCCGACTTCAATCGCGCCGACCAGGTCCGCATAAGCGTTGCGCATGCCCGCGGGATCTTTTTCGAACTTGCCCAGCGCGTCGTAGAAATAGCGCGTCAGCACGTACCCTTCCTTGTCGGATTCGTCGATGCCCTTGGCCCGCTCCGCCTCCGGAATCTTGGTCAATCGCTCTTCAATCGCCCGTATCAGGCATTCCGTCACCAGCAGCGAAATGTCGCTTTTGAACGCTTCATCCATCGGAGCGTCCTTCACGTCCTCGAGCAACGGCTCCAGCCGCTTGAAGGAGTCGCCGTTTTTCAGCGCCAGCGGATCCAGAAGATAATGCAGATACGTATGCCGAATCTGCTGCATCTTAATCGCTGTGCTCGAGGTCGGTGAAATGACGACGTAGTAATCCGACGCGTAGTTGCGCGCGTTGGTCTGGCCCGGCGCGCCCATCGCCTCCAGATAGACGGTGAACTGCCGTCCCAGGTAGCCCGCCGATGGGTACTTCAAATAAATCTCGGTGTCGAACGTCATCTTCGCCAGCGGCTCGTGATAAATCTCGGTCAATTCCCTATAGCGCGCGCGGTGCTGCTCCCAGATGGCGTGCAACCCAATCTTCTGGTAGAAGGCCTGCATCAACGGCACCATGTTGGCCACCACTGCGGCATCGGGCGGCAGCTCCGTCTGCTTCACTTTCAGCGTGAAGGCCGGCGGCTCCTCCAGATAGAGCGCCAGCGATACATAGTGGGACAGGTCGTGTGCCGGCTCCGGCGCCTGGTGCTGCCGGTAGAACAAGCACATCGGGCCCACCACTTCCTGAGCTCCGGCGGTATTCTCCACCGCCTTGGCAACTTCCGACCGGATCTGCGTCCGCAACGGGTCGGAAGCATTCAGCTCCTGATCATAGCCGCAAGTGTTGATGGCGGTCAGCACCGTGAAAAGTTTCTCGCTGGTTTCCAGAGACACCTGCGGCCGGTTCTGCGCCAAGCCCGACGCCACGACCAGCACGACCGCCACGCTCACAGCGAACGCCAGTCGAACCCGTTGTCCCAGGAAACCACTTCTGATCTCAGGCATAGACGGATGAGCTAGTGAAACTCTGATTAAGCCGGTTCCCGGACAGCTTTGAAGGGGCATGGCTACAGCCATGCCGTTAGAACCGCTACACAAGCGGTTTTAGCCGCCGAGGGTCGCCCCTTCATAGCATCCAGTTTTGCCAGCGAAGACTTAATCAGACAATCCCTGGAAAATAGTAGTGTACGAACTGGTCAATTCTCGGTCAAACCGACAATACTGAAAATGTACGGGGATTGCGCGACTTCAGATCACGTAGGCCCGGACGCCTCGTCCGGGCCGGGCGAGCGAAGATCGCCGCAGGCTGCGGAAAAACTCAGGTTTCGTATCAGGGCATCGCTTTAGCGATACCGTAAGTCTTCGCAATCAGACGCCCCCTTAGGGGCTGGGCATCGACAATCAACTTCTTCCGCTACCCCTTCACGCTGATCTTCGAAAAAGAAAGCACGGCCGTTCCCGCCGTCGGCCGTCCCATGGAAAGCGCCGGGTGGAAGGTCGTGAAAATCAGCAGGTTCTTCAACTGCGGCAGCACCGCTTTGGCGTCGTCCGGTTGCGACAGGATGCGGTAATCCTCCACCCGCCCGTTGGCATCCACGTAGGCTTCAATCACCAACGCATCGTCGCCCATATTGCCGAGCGACGTGCCGAACGCCGACTGTTCGAGTTGAGGCCCGGTGTACAGCATGAGCGGAACGTCTCCGCTGCTGGCCCGCAGTTCTGCCGGCAAGGCAAAGAAGCCCAGCAGCAGTCCGAAAAACAACACGGCGCTGACCAGTCCCGCCGTAGCCGGAACCATGAAAGCGTTAAGCGCATTTTCCAGCCTCACCAGCACGCCTTCAAACCGCGGATGGCGCGTCTGTGCGGCCTCGCGCGAAATCGCGACCCGCAACTTCAACGCTAGGTCGGCCGGCGCCTTCTTCGGACCCAGACTGGCAAGCAACTGTTGCGTGCGCTGCATCGCGGCAAATTCCCAAGCGCAATCATCGCACTGTTCCACATGGCGCGTCAGCGTGCGCATCTCAGACCCACCCACCCGGCCGTCAAGATACGGCGAGAACAACTTCTTGATCTCAGCGCAGTTCATGGCGTCACCTCAACCTCTCTGCCACCACCCGAACCTTCCCGCGAACTTTGGCTTGCGCCGTTCTGCCGCTCGTTCATAGGAACGTTGGCAGGAACGAGCAACCCTAACTCCGGACCCACTTCCCGGACATATCCCGCTAATTTCTTGCGCAGCGCGTCGCGCCCGCGCGTGATGCGTGACTTCACCGTTCCCAGCGAGATCGCCAAAACTTCCGCGATCTCCTCGTACGACATTTCTTCCAGATCGCGAAGGATCAACGCGGTCCGATACGGCTCGGGCACCTGTTGCAGCGCCTGCTCCACCGCCGCGCGCACCTCGGTATGCGCGAACTTTTCAAATGGCGACTCACCCGGATCGACCAGTCGCTCTTCTCCGGAATATTCGTATTCCCCCGCTGCGATGGGATCAATCGGCGTTTCCTGTGCCTTGTGCCGGAACCACCAGCGCCTCCGATTGGCCGCCTCGTGCAGCGCGATGCGGTAAATCCAGGTCTTCAGGCTCGACTCGCCGTGGAAATGTTTCATCCCGCGGAAGACTTTCAGAAACACATCTTGCGTCGTGTCCGCCGCCTCTGACGGATCATTCACGATGCGGTAGATGAGGCCGTAGATCGGCTGGTGAAACTCGCCGATCAACCAGGAGTACGCCTCTTCCGAACCCGCCTTCAGTTCAGCGATGACGGCGGATTCCTCAGTTCGGGCCCCGATAGCGCTGGCAAGATCGCCCAATGTAGTAGCTCCCGCCATGACGGCGTTGCCCCAATTATAGAGTCACTCGAGCCCCAGGCGGTAATCTTAATTCTTGCCGAAGCTACGTCGGACGACCCTCTCAGCCTAATTGCTTAGACTCCGAAGCGGCCCGTAGAGTTCCAGTGGTAAGTCCAGTATTTGCAACAAGTGCTCCTGTGGGTGCGGGCGCCCTTGCCCATCCAAGCCGAGCGCAGCTCGGCAGGTTCTTGGCTGGCAGCGGCAGGAGCCCCTCCGCCCGTGGTCACACCTATATATCCCAAAGCCTTCGGGCAACCGAGCGGGTCCTCCCGCAAAGTTGCTCTGCCGCATGTGCCGGGTTGTAGAACTACTCCATAAGTTTGGGAGCTACTCCATAAGTAGTAGCTCCCGGCCTTAGTGTTTTAGGCTAAGCCACTTAGGTACTTGTAAGGAACTCAGCAAGGGCTAAAAGTACCACAAGCACCCAAGAGCTGCTCCCTCCCCCAGCCAGGCGCGACAAGAAACAGGAGGATACAAAAATGAAAAAGCTCGGATTGTTGCTGTTTCCACTACTGGCAATCACCTTGATGTTGGGGGGGAATGCCTTCGCCTCGGGAGTATACGAGGTTGACCCCAGTGTCTATTTCGTCACCTACTATTCCAATGCACATACCGTTGGCGCTCCGGATGCAACCGTGCGTATCATCAACGATGGCGACCTGAGCACAGGTACAGGTGAATGTATAAATTTCGAGTGCGGAGGAAATCTTTGGGCGGACATCTTCGTGTTCGATGACAGCCAGGAGCTGCAGGAGTGCTGCAGCTGCGAAATTACTGCAGACGGTCTGCTCTCCGAATCCGTGAATCAAAACCTCACGGCTAACAGCCTGACCGGCAAGGTGAACACACGTGGCGTCATCAAGGTCATTTCGGACCCGAGCGGTATCTCGGCCGGGCCCGATCCGGCACCCGGGCTGCGGGCATGGGCCACCCACATCCAGGCAACGTCGGTCGTTTTTGCGGCTGGAAAAGCCCCTGCGGAGAAGTCGCCTTTCTACGTTACCGAAACCAATATGGCCGACTCGAACCTCAATGCGGCTGAACTAGAAAGACTCGACAATCTGTGTTCTTTCGCGATAACGTTGGGCAGCGGCTCTGGTGTTTGCTCCTGCAACTATGAAGACTATGAATTTTAGTAAGGAATGGCTTCCGAGTTGAAGGGCGGTGAGGCAGGGCTGAAGTAGCTTCGTTGGGCCAACGCCCACACCGCCAGCCACCGGTTCCACCTTGGCCCCGGGACGTCCGCCATGCCCCACATCGGACGCGAGGCTTGTTCAACCTGCGCCCTCAGTTCCGACGCGCTCAGGGACGATGGCTGTCTGGCGGTTTGCGCCGCCGTCGCTGCGGGGTCGAGCCGCTTGCGGAAGTCCTTCAGGTCGGCCACCATCTCGCGGCAACTCTGGTAGCGCGTCGCCGGCTCTTTCGACAGCGCCCGGTAGATAACGCGCAGCAGATCGAGCGGTATCTCGTCCATGGGCCGCGGTGGTTCGTTTAGAATCGCGAAAATCGTCGCCGCAGCCGTGTCCCGCAAAAACGGATTCTTCCCCGTGACCATCTCCACCAGCATGATCCCCAACGACCAAATATCGGTGCGCTGGTCCACCAACTTGCCGATCGTCTGTTCCGGCGACATGTAGCCGATGGTTCCGGTGGTACTACTGCTTTGCGTGCTGCCTGTCGCAGACGTCAGCCGGGCCAAGCCGAAGTCCATCATGCGAAGGCTCCTTCCTTTCCGAGAAGCCTTGGTCCCCAACCAAAGACTACCCGATCTGAATCGAGCCTTCGCTCTTATCCAATCAACTTCTCGCGCCTTTCGAAAAGTGGGCTGCCGGACGGCCAGCACCGGAGTGGACGCGTGCAGGTTACGGAAAAACCCGGGCTTCGTATCAGGGCATCGCTTAGCGATGCCGTAAGCTCTTCGAAATCACAAGCCCCTTTAGGGGCTGGGCACCCAAAGTCGACTCTTCAGCAACTCTCTAACCCAGCGCCAAGCGCCGCCCTCGTCACTTGGTCGGCGCAGCACTCGGCGGAGCGTCCGTCGTTGTCGCTGGCGGCTTCGGTTTCGTTGATTTCTTTTTTGCCGGCTTCTTCGGAGGCTCGGTGTCATCCACCACGATCTTCTTTGGCGGCGGAGGTGGCGCCGCGGACAGCGTCTTGACCTGCGCGCGCAAACGCGTCAACTCATCTTCCTTGCTGGCGGACAGTTTCTGCATGCGCTCGCCAAACGCACGACGCGCGCTCTCCAATCCGGCCATGTCGTTGCCCAGGCTCTGAAATTCATCTTTCGATCCGAATGCTCCCGCCGATTCCACCACCGAACCAAAGTAGTCATACAGCACAACGAGGTTGCGGTAGAGCTTGAAACTCGCTCCCAGATCTTCCGGCGCGTTGTTCAGTTGCGCGATGGTTTCCGGCAGCGCCGATTGCAAGTTGCGCTGGATGGACTCCACGTTCGCCAGCGTCTGTCGCTTGGTCGCACCGTCCGTCTTCCATTTCTCGATGCGCGTCTTTCCGAGATCGGATTGCATGTTCTGCGCCGTCTGCTTCAATTGCGCCAGGATGCCGTTCAGTTCGCTAACCGAAGCATACGCGACCGGCGGCTGCGCCCCGGCTGTGTCTTGCGCGCCTGCCGTTGCCGGCGCAAGCATAGCGATGAAACAGAGAAGTGACAGAGCGAGAATATTCCGCGAGTTCGACATGAGGCTCCGATTGTGTCCTTGTGTTTTGCCAACCATATCCTAGTTGAGGTTGACTACCCGAGTCGAGTTTGACGCCGCGACGAAGCTAAGCGAGAATTGAACGATAGCAATTGCAAGTGGGCCTGTGGCGCAGCTGGGAGCGCGCTTCCATGGCATGGAAGAGGTCGCCGGTTCGATCCCGGCCAGGTCCACCAAATCTCTCAACAATTTAGACGGGGCGAGTGCTTACAGCGACGGCATTTGTGTCATGGTTTGTGTCACAACCCGCCGTTCGGGTGCTCACAGAGAGGGCTTCCATCGCGTTGCGCTTGGCTTCCGGGCACTGGCCTGGCGTTTACGGCCCTACCTTCGTAACTCCTCCTACGTTCCTCCGCACGCTAGAATTCCTTAGAGTTTGCGGGAGAATAGTCGTACGGCATGAATCAGCAAGCATTCCAACAGGTGAGCCAGAACAGCCCCGAGGCGATTCCGACGCAGATGCGCCGGATCGAAGGTCGGGAATGGTGGCTGTGGGGGTTCGCCGTTGCGGTAACCCTGGCATTAACCTTGGGGATCATCTCGTTCACTTTTCCCTGGTTTAATCGGGAGACCGACGTTGGGTACTGGTTTGATCTCAGGGAATGGGTACGCGGGCTGGCAGCTCTGGTGTTGCTCTTCGACTTTTACGCGGTTTATCAGCACCTGCAACTCCACCGCATTCGACGCCAACTGGCGGAGCGAGATCAGCTTTTTCAACTCATCAGTGAAAATGCCGCCGATATGATCGCGCTCGTCGACAGCGATGGCCGCCGGCTGTACAACAGCCCCGCCTATCTAAAGGTCCTCGGATATTCCCCCGAGGACTTGAAAGCCACTTCGTCGATCGAGCAAATTCATCCCGACGATCGCCCGCGAGTGTTGAAAGCCGCAGAAAAAGCCCGCCTGAGCGGCCGTGGAGAACGGATGGAATACCGGGTGCGCCACAAAGACGGGTCCTGGCGCACTCTGGAATCGACCGCGAGCGCGATCCGAAACGCAAAAGGCCAGACCGACAAACTGGTCATCGTGAACCGCGACATCACCGAGCGCAAGCGGGCCGAAGAAATGCTGGCCCACAATGCATTCCACGACGGACTCACCAACCTGCCCAACCGCGCGCTGTTCCTGGACCGGTTGCAGCACGCTCTCACCCTCTCCAAAAGGCACTCGAACTACAAATTCGCCGTGCTGCTCATTGATGTCGACGAGTTCAAAATCGTCAATGACAGCCTAGGACACTCTGCCGGGGACGAGTTGCTGATTCAAATGGGGCAAAGATTGAGGGACTCGGTGCGGCGAGCCGATATGGTCTCGCGTCCGCGCACGAGCGGCGTTCCGGACAGGCCTGCCAATGACGACACGTTAGCCAGACTCGGTGGCGATGAATTCGCCATCCTTCTGGACGACATCCGAGACCCCATTGAGGCCGTACGTGTTGCGGAACGAGTGCAAGCGGAACTGGCGACTCCCTTTGTAGTGAACCAACAGGAGATAGTAATTTCAGCGAGCATCGGAATTGCTGCCAGCACTAGCCCTCACACCCAGGCGGAGGATCTCCTGCGCGATGCGGACATCGCCATGTACCGTGCCAAGCGGGCCGGAAAAGCCCGTTGTGAAGTGTCTGACCCCGCCATGCATGCCAGCGCAGTGCAGTGGTTGAGCCTGGAGACGGACCTGCGCAAGGCCCTCGACCAGGGAGAATTCCGCGTTTACTACCAGCCCATTGTGTCATTGCAGACCGGCAAGATCGCGGGCTTCGAGGCCCTGACGCGGTGGCAACGTCCGGAAGGCCTACTTTCTCCGATTGAGTTCATCGCGGTTGCGGAGGAAATTGGACTCATAGTCCCCATGAATCGGCAACTGCTGCGCGAAGCCTGCCAACATCTCCGGACCTGGCAGTCTGAATTTCCTACCATCCCGCCCCTGACCATGAGCGTGAACATGACCTCCCGGGAGTTCGCTCAGCCCGATCTAGCCAGCGAGATCCGTAAATCCCTGGAGCAGACCGGTATTGATCCAGGCTGCTTGCAACTCGAAATCATAGAAACGATCGCCATGGGCGATGCGGAAAAATCCGGTCACGTGCTCGCGCATTTGAAGGCACTCGGCGTGCGCTTGAGCATCGATGATTTTGGCACCGGGTACTCCTCACTCAGCCGCTTGCGCCGGATTCCGGTGGACACTTTGAAAATCGACCGGGCCTTCATTTCCAATATGGAAAGTGACCCGGAAAACCGCGAGATCGTGCGGGCCATCATTATGCTTGCCCACAATCTTGGTTTGAAGGTCGTCGCCGAAGGGACGGAGACGGAAGAACAGATCAACCTGCTCAAGCAGCTCAATTGCGAGATGGCACAGGGATACTTTTTCTCCCGGCCCGCCGACGACCAAGCTATGTTGAAGCTGTTGGCCAGCAACCACAGCGCTCGCGCCGCGTCCGTCGGTCGTTAGAAACAGGCGGTCATCTTTTCCAGATTTTGAATGGCGGATGACCGTATGTTTATTTTGAAATGCTAGCCTGAAAGCGCCATGCCCAAACGCCTCTTCCATTCCGTTGCACTCGTTGCGTTCGTGATGCTTGCGCTGGCCGCAAACTTATCGGCGGCAAGTGCAGCCCACTCGACTGTCGGCAACTGGACTGTCGGCAACCAGCCCGCTCGGCTGGTCAACGGAACCCCGGTGCTTTTCCGCGTCACCACGCCGACGCCGGTCCGCACGCTTTCGGGCAACTGGCTTGGCCACGAGATTGCGTTCAGCTTCGACGCGAGCCACAAATCATGGTTCGCGCTCGCCGGGGCCAGTCTGGAAACCAAGCCGGGAGCCTATCCCATCCAACTGCACGCCGAAACGGCCGCCGGACAAGCGATCTCATTCGAAAAGAAGATTCGATTGGAACGCCAACGCTATCCCCGCGTGCTGCTGAAGGTTCCTGGGCGTTATACCGCGCCCAGCCCCGAAGACCAGCGTCAGATCGAACAGGACAAGGAAACAAAAGCCGAGGTTTTTGAAACCCTCAGCCCCGGCCGCGAATGGAAAGGGTCGTTCTCAACTCCGGTGAATGCCGCGATCTCCGACGTGTTCGGAGTCGAGCGCGTGTTCAACGGTTCCGTACAGAGCACGCATCAAGGGCTCGATTTCCGCGTGCCCAGTGGAACCTCGGTCGTGGCTGTCAACAGCGGCCACGTCATCCTGGCCCGGCCTCTTTTCTTTGAAGGGAATTGTGCAGTGATCGATCACGGCCAGGGCCTGCTGACGCTCTATCTGCATTTGTCGAAATTTTCCGTCAAAGAAGGCGACGATGTGAGCAAAGGCCAGGAGATCGGACTCAGCGGGGGCACGGGACGCGCCACCGGTCCTCACCTGCATCTGGCCGTGCGCTGGCAAGGCGTGTATCTGAATCCGCAGGTGCTGCTTAAATTAAAGTTGCCGTGAAGAGATTTGCGGAGGAAATCTCTAGTGTGCTGTCCCGTAAATTTGCGACATAAGTTTGGGCTGTCATCTTGAGCGAAGCGAAAGACCTGTGCATTGCCGAATTCAAACACATAGGTCCTTCGCTTCGCTCAGGATGACAGTGTGCATTTATGCCACGAACTTGCGGGACGGCACTAGCCTAGTACCCGGAATGCTAGCAGCGCATCTTCCGCTGCCCACGCCATCGCGAAACGTAACGCTTCTCCCCGAGATCGCAGGGATGCGCTCGCCGGGAACAATGATCCCCACCAGGTTCAGCGGATCTGCTGCCGCTATGGTGACGCGCTCACCATTCATTGGCAGCTTGCGGTTCGCGCGCAACGATTCGACCGCCACTGGAAGTGCGAACTGCTCTCCCAGAAATCCATCGACGAATCGGCCGCCGCGCACTTCGCCGCGATCCTCGAGACGGCGGTAGCCGATCTGCAATTCACGCCATCGCGGCAGATTCGTTTCCCGAACAAGCAGGTCGCGGAAGACCACGCCATAGCGCCGCAACAACATCCAGCAGCATGACTCGACGCTGCGGTCGCGATCGGCGCCTTCGGTGTGCAACAACGACCATCGTCCGGGCGCATGACGCGGCCGGCGGACCTTCCCAAGCCCGCTGCCAGAGGTACTTTTCGGCGTCACCAGCGCACGCAGGTTCTCGAATCCGTCGGCGGTCACGAGGCCCGCAGCGACCAGTTCCCACAGTCCGGTTTCGACTTCCGCTTTGAGCCGGCCCGTCGCGCGCACCATGTCGGGAAAAAACAGCGCGCCCCGCTGCTTCAAGAGTTCGAGCACCGCTTGCGCCACCGGGCTTAAGAACGAAGTAGCAGAATCCTCCGCCCCGGGATGGCGCGCTCGCAACCAATCCGCATCTTCACGCACAAAGAATGCAATCGGCGCAACTCGCGTCGGAATGACTCGGCGACGGTTCCCATCGTTTCCCGTGGCTTCAAGAGTCGCCGGATGCGGCGACAGGCGGCCCCATCCGACCGCGCCTGCCAGGCACAGCTGATCGAGGTGCGCCGGATCGTAGTCCGAGATTCTGCGTGCCAGCACAAACCGTTCCCAAGCGCTCGCCGGAATTTCAAACCCCTGCAGTTGGCGGATCACTTCAAGCGTCCCATGCTCGCCCCGCACCTGCGTACCAGGAGCGAGATGCTGCCAGCGCATTAGCCAGTTCATGAACTGCGCTGCTTTGACCGGCTCGATCTGCTTGCGCAGCGTTGCGACCGTGAGGCGATGGATGCGAGCCAGCAGACGGCGCTCGCACCACTCTGTTTCGGGTTCGTGTGGCGCGGCCGGGCGGAACTTGCCGCGCAGAATCGCTCCGCTTGCCTCCATGCGGAGTAAGGCTTTTTCGATCTCGGTCGCCGGTAGTCCGAGCAACTCGCCAATTTCTGACGCGGTGGTTGGGCCGAGATGTGTCATCCATCCTTGAACCGCAGTCAAGACCGCATCGTCTAGGCCCAGCGTAGAGACGCGGCTTGCGGCGTCTCGGGTCGCGTCTCCAGTTCCCTGATTTGCGGGGTGCATTGCCCGCAACCATTCGAGCCGCTCGGCGGCCACCCAATACCGCACGCCCAAATCTTCCGCCACGACCGCGCGATTCTCCCGCTGCAGTCGATCGAAGAACGTCTCCCAGTTGGCCGCGAGCGGCGAACCGACGAGCTGTGAACCGACGACGGACAACGGACGACCAGTTTTCTCCGGGACCATCACCAGCGTATGCAGCACATCATGCAGTTCATCCGCGTCGCGCACATCCGGCCACGCCTCTTGCTGCACCTGCGCGATGGCCGAGGGATCCAGCGCGCCGACTTCCTCAAGCACGGACGCCGGCAATACGCGCCGCATCTCGACCGCACGCGCGCGGCGCTCCTCTAGCGGCGCGTCATCAAGGTAGGCGTATGGATTCGCGTTGAGAATTTCGTGCGAGAATTGCGACGGCACCGGCGTGTCCACCGCGAGGCAACGAATCCGTCCTTGTTCGATTCCGCGCAACACCTCGGCGAGGCCGTCGATATCGAGCGCCTCGGTGAGCACGTCTTTCATTACCTCGCGCACCAGCGGATGGTCGGGAATCTTGATGTCGCCTTCGATGTTCTCGAAGCACGCTGCTACATCGGGAAAAACCGAGGCCAGCAGATCGTCGGAGCGCATGCGCTGAATCTGCGGCGGAACTTTCTTGCCGCCCTGAAAACGCAGCAGGGCCAGCGCGCGCGTTGCATCCCACCGCCAGCGCGTCTGAAAGATCGGCGAGGCGAGGGCCGCTTGTTCCAGGATCGGCGGCATGCTCTCTGAAGCCAGGAATTGAAAAACATCGGCCAGCGGGAAGCTATGCTGCTCGGCCAGCGCGATGTTCAAACCGTTGTCGGTGGCCGCCGCTTGCAGTTCGAAGTTGAAGCCGCGGCAGAATCGTTTGCGCAGCGCCAGTCCCCAGGCTTTGTTGATGCGTCCTCCGAAGGGCGCGTGGATGATCAACTGCATCCCGCCGCCCTCGTCAAAGAACCGCTCGGCGATGACCGTCGTCTGCGTGGGCACATCGCCCAGCACGGCGCGGCCTTCCAGCGTGTACTGAATCAGTTGCTCGGCGCCCGAAAGATCGAGCCCACACTCATCTCGCAGCCAATTCACGGCGTCAGCTACTAGAGTAAGACTGCGCCATCCTTCTATGGGAAGCACGCCGGGCAGGCGGTCGCTGATCTCCCGCCGCAATTCGCCCAACAGGGCTGAAAGCTCCGAAGTCCGCGCCAGCCCCTCGCCCAGCCAGAAGGGAATGCCGGGCGCTGCGCCATGCGCATCTTCCACCAGCAAACGCCCCGTCCTGTACTCGATTCGCCGGATGCGCCACGACGTGTTCCCCAGCAGCATGACTTCTCCCGCCATGCTTTCGGTGGCGAAGTCTTCATCCACCGTCCCCACGACAACGCCTTCAGGTTCCGCAACTACCGTGAACAGCGCGTTGTCTGGGATCGTACCGCCGCTGGTGATCGCCGCCAGACGCGCCCCGCGCCGCGCTCGCAGCTTGCGGTTGATGCGGTCGTGATGCAGGTAAGCGCCATAGCGGCCTCGTTGCGAAGCGATTCCTTCGGAAAGCATGGCGAGCACGGCGTCGAACGTTTCGCGCGAGAGATTGCGATAGGGATAGGCCCGCTTGACGAGCGCGAATAATTCATCCTCGTTCCATCCGTCGTTCGATCTTTCGTCCGATCCGTCGCCGGTCGCGGCGCTGCCAGAAGCCGCGCAGCATGCTACGATCTGTTGCGCCAGTACATCGAGCGAAGCTTCGGGAAAAATCAGGCGGTCGAGTTCGCCCAGGCGAATCGCCCGCACGAGCACGGCGCAATCCGCCAGATCGTCGCGCGTGGTGACAAAGAATCGTCCTTTGGGGACCGCGCCGCGCCAGTGGCCCGATCGACCCACCCGCTGCAAAGCGACCGCAATCGAACGCGGCGAACTGATCTGGCACACCAGGTCCACCGTTCCGATGTCAATGCCAAGTTCGAGCGAAGCGGTCGCCACCAGAACCTTGACTTGGCCTTCTTTCAGCTTTCTCTCCGCCTCCAGACGCAGCTTGCGCGACAGACTCCCATGATGCGCCGCCACGTTTTCCTCACCCAGCCGCTCACCCAGTTGATGGGCAATGCGCTCGGCCAGCCGCCGCGTATTCACGAACACCAGCGTCGAGCGGTGCGCATTCACCAGTTGCACGATGCGCTCGTAAATCTCGTCCCACATTTCGTTCGAAGCGACTGGCCCCAGTTCGGAAGACGGAACCTCGACTCCAAGATCGAGCGTGCGCTTATGTCCAACGTTGACGATCACAGGAACGGCCCGCCCGTTCCCCGCGAGGAAATGCGCGACTGCTTCGATCGGCTTCTGCGTCGCAGAAAGCCCGATGCGCACGGGCGGGCGCTCGGTCAGCGCTTCCAGCCGCTCCAGCGAAAGCGAAAGATGCACGCCGCGCTTGTCATCGGCCACCGCATGAATTTCGTCCACAATCACGGTCTCGACATCGCGCAAGATGGCGCGGCTCTTCTCGGCCGTCAGCAGGATGTAGAACGACTCGGGGGTCGTGACCAGAATGTGCGGCGGGCGCTTCAGCATGGCGCGCCGGTCTTTCATCAAAGTGTCGCCCGTTCGCACCGCCGTCCGGATTTCCGGCATCAGCAGCCCGCGTTCCCCCGCCATCTGCAGAATTTCTCCGAGCGGGACTTCGAGATTTTTCTGGATGTCGTTGCCAAGGGCTTTGAGCGGGGACACGTAGAGAACTTCGGTGCGGTCGCGCAGTTCGCCCGCGAGGGCCTTGCAGACCAGCCGGTCAATGCAGGCGAGGAAAGCGGCAAGCGTTTTGCCCGATCCGGTTGGAGCCGAGATCAGCGTGGTGTGGCCGGCCAGTATGTGGGGCCAGCCCTGCTCCTGCGGTTCGGTCGGCGTGGAGAAGCGCGCGGTGAACCATTCCTGAACCAGCGGGTGAGCCCAGGCGAGCGAAGGAGAGACTGAGGACGGCATGGGAGTGATTGTAGCGAGAATTGGTGGTTTCGTAAAATGTTCGCCTGATGTAGCAGTGGTGCAGTTTGTGGTGGCGTTACACCATCGGGATTGATTCCAGTTGCGCCGGCATCGGGGAGTAATCAGCAAGGTGTCATCAAGAGCTATATCTCCGATTGGCGGACGTGTCGTGCGATTGGGGTATTTTTGGCAACACTCGGGCTCTGGCATACTGAATGCGACTGGCCACAGATGCGCACGTTGCAAACAATCCGTACCTCTGCGTTAGCCCGCCACGTTCACAAACATGCGTACGCGGCGCTCGTTCTCTCGGGTTGCTATGAGGAAGTGGGCGCCCTTGGCCGCCTTCGAGATGCACGCTGGCGATGTGGTGCTGCACGAGGCATTCGAAGGGCACCTGGACCGCTTTCCCGCTTCTGGGGCAACAGTTAACATCTCTCTGCCTGCCCAGAATACGTTTTAGCCGGGGCTAGGAAGAAGCACGATCCGGACGCTATTGTTCGCATCGCGGAGAAGAATGAAGCGGAGGCCGCGGCGCTGCTTCTTTGGTTGACCGAAATACAAAAATCGGATGTCGCGATTGGCCGGACGACCTGGCAGCCGCTCTGATGCAAGATCCAGCTCTGAGCTTGTCGTATTGGAGTAAAGCGACAGGGATCACTCCGTGGTCCTTATCGCGCGGCTTCGAAGCTGATGAAGCTAAATCGGATTTAGAAGGGGATGGAAATGAACGAGCCATTACAGCAGACAGCAAGCAATAAGGTCCGTCAGATTTCTCTTTCGGGATTTAACCTGATCAATTCTCCGCGTCTCAACAAGGGAACAGCCTTCTCGGATCACGAACGCGATGTATTTGGCCTGCACGGTTTATTGCCACCGCATGTGGGGAGTCTTGATGAACAGATTGAGCGGCGGATTCAAGCATTCCGGGAGCAGCCGAACTCCTTCCATAAATACAGCTTTCTCCGCGACCTGCAGAATACGAACGAGACGCTGTTCTATGCGCTCTTGCTGCGCAATATCGAAGAGATGCTCCCCGTGGTGTATACGCCAACTGTGGGTGAGGGTTGCCAGCGCTTCAGTGAGATATGGAGAAAGCCACGAGGTTTGTTCCTCAGCTATCCGAATAAACATCGTATCGATCAGATCCTGAGTCATTCCCGTTACGACGGTGTGAAATGCATCGTGGTCAGCGATGGTGAACGAATCCTGGGGCTCGGCGATCAAGGTGCAGGAGGCATGGGTATCCCAATCGGGAAGATGGCCCTTTACACTGCGCTCGGCGGCATCCATCCGGAGCATTGTCTTCCGATTCTGCTCGATGTGGGAACGGACAATGAGGACAGGTTAAAGAGTCCAATTTACATCGGATGGACGCATCCTCGGGTTCGCGGCGAAGAGTACGACGCTTTCGTAGATATTTTTGTAAACAGCGTGAAGAAGCGCTGGCCGCACGTTCTTCTGCAATGGGAGGACTTTGCCGGTTCGAATGCCGCTCGACTTCTGGCTCGCTACAAAAACCAACTATGCACTTTTAACGACGATATTCAAGGCACTGCGGCGGTAGCGACCGCGACGCTGCTCTCTGCGATCAACGTTACGGGCGTGCCACTAGAGCAACAGAAGATCGTCGTACTTGGCTTCGGAACCGCGGGCATAGGCATCACCAACCTTTTAGCGCAGCTCATGCAGGAGAAGGGCGTCTCGGAACAGGAAGCTCGCAATCACTTCTACGCCATCGATCGCTACGGCCTGGTTACAGAAAATGGTAAAGATGTGCGGCCCGAGCAGCTACCCTACGCGCGCAAGGAACAGGAAGTGCAGAGTTGGAGACAACCGAATCGAGAGATCACATTGCTGGATGTGATCCGCCATGCCCAGCCTTCGGTCCTCATCGGAGTGTCTGGTCAAGCCGGAGCCTTCACCGAACATGCAGTGCGCGAAATGGCCAAGAACACAATTCGACCCATCATCTTCCCGCTTTCGAACCCCACCTCAAGCAGCGAAGCGACGCCTCAGGACTTGCTGGATTGGACGGAAGGACGGGCGCTGATCGGTACCGGCAGTCCGTTCGAACCGGTGAGGATTTGGGGGAAGAAGGTTCACATCGACCAGACCAATAACTCGTACATATTTCCTGGGCTCGCTCTCGGGATCATCGCCTCCAAAGCCAAACGCGTCACCGATACGATGATCATGGCCGCGGCTAAGGAATTGGTACGTCTCGTCCCCACACAAAAGGATAAGAAGGCAAACCTTCTGCCATCGCTTTCGGATTCGCGTCGGCTCAGTCGCTCGATTGCGCAGGCCGTGGGCAGGCAGGCGATTCAAGATGGCCAGGCGCAGGTTGCCGGCGAAGATAGCCTGGACCGCGAACTGCAAGCGAATATCTGGGAACCAGTGTACGTACCGTACGAACGCAAAGCAGGGAGGTCCTGAGATGGCGATCCGTGAGACGACGGCCAATCAGTTCCGTGTCGAAGATTGCGTTACACTCCAAACTAGGCTGGGAACATCCTAAGGGAGATGGTCAGGGGCATTTTGACTCTCCGGCTGGTGCGCGATGCTGAATATTAAGAAGATTCTTCTGCCGGTTGATTTCCCGAACGCCTCGCTGCGTGTGGTTCATCAGGCTGCGACATTGGCCCACCATTTCCATTCTGAGATCGTGATGCTGCACGTCGTGACAGCGCAGAGCCATGCCGCCGGTGTGCCGCAGGACGGCCCCGAGCTCGCTGGTTGGGATATGCTCGCTGAGATGGTTAGAGGGGCGCAGAAAAACCTGGACCAGTCTCTCGGGCCGGAGCTGGAAGGCCTTGCCATCCGACGCGTGTTGGTCAAAGGCGACCCGGCCCAGGCAATTGTGCAGACGGCTCAGGTGGAAAAAGCCGACCTGATTATGATGCCGTCCATGGCTACACGTTCAACCAGTTTCTGCTGGGCTTCACCAGGTCATAGAAAATGTTACCGCGGTAGTAAAAAGCATCCCCATCTGTAATTTCGAAAATAATTCCTCTGCCTCGACCCAGCATCAGTGGAACGGCGTAGTGGGAAGTGATGATGTGCGAATGGATTGCCTGCTTCAGCATCCGCAGGCCCTTATCGAGGTTGACCGTCCAGAATGTCTTGCCCAATTCCGTGAGCGCGTCGCCGCCCCACACGTCATTGACAGAATGTCCAGTCCCTTGTGCCGCCGTTTGATACTGGCGACCAGCCTTTTCACATCCGGCAAACCGGAGAGCGCCGGGATAAACCGGCATGTTGTAGGGGATGAAAGAGCCCTACAGGAAAGGAGAACCGGTGGGTTCCCCAACCCCGCACTCTGCACCCTTACCCTGATGCACGCTTCGCCGCCAGCCATCCACGGCAAGAGCCGTATGCGTAAACGCGCTTGTACGGATCTGCGCGGGGGGCGATCAGCGATGGTCGTCCCTACCGCGACAGTAATCTCAGTGCACTTTGCGGTGTTGCTCTGACTGTCATCGGTCACGGTCGCTCTAGTTGCCACCGCTGAGTGGTTTTTCGGGTTGATCGGCTTTTCTTTTGTCATTGGAAGCGAAAAAGAAAACGGCCGGGAAAAACTCCCAGCCGTTTCTCGGGGCCCCGACGAAGCTATTTCAGCCATTCTGCGGCCTTACCACCCCTCATCGGAGTCGGCTCAGGGTGTTCAAATTCTGGACATGTGGGGCAAAACGCTCCGACGAAACTCAGGCGTGATAGACCTGCTCGTGCTGCCGCGCTTCATACCACAGCGCCAGCTCCACGCGGTTCCACAGTCCCAATTTGTCGTAGATCAATCGCAAGTAATTCTTCACAATGTGCTCGGTGGTCCCGAGAGAATCGGCGATCTCCCGGTTCTTGCAGCCCTCGGCTACGCGTTGAATGATGAGTTGTTCGCGTTCGCTGGGCCGGCGGATGTTTGTTCTCTCTCCAACCATAGTTGTCTCCTATAAAGCAAAGTCGCGAGCTTAACCCGCTTGATGCCGCCCTTGATTCCGAACCGCACAAACAGGCGGTTGAAATGCGCTTTCACCGTTCGCTCGGCAATATTCAGATCCCGAGCGATTTCCGAGTTGTCACATCCCTGGAGCAGCAGATCAATGACCTGCCGTTCCCGAGGTCCCACTTCGTTGAACTTCTCTTCCATAAATACTGCACCTGACCGACGCGCCCCAGGGCCGCGGCAAGTAGCGCTGAACCAGGCCCCCTCGGCACACCTGGATTCGGGTCTTTGCGTCTCATTGTGAGTTCACGCGGCCCAATCGCATCCAACGGATGTTAATTTGGATACTCCTTATTGTTTGTGGCGCCTGGGGCTGGGGGAAGGGTCAGCTATGGGCGCTTACGAACCCTTAACCTTTGGTGAGTCCTTTACAAGTGCCCACGTGACTTAGCCCAAAAACACTAAGGTCCGGAAGCTACTACTTAGGGAGTAGTTCCCCAACCCGGCACATACGGAAAACCGCAGCGGGCGCTCAAGATGAAAATTGTTTCACAGTATCGCGAACGGCCGAGATAGGTGTACTATGGCCGCCGTTGTTGACGTCAAAAAGGAGATTCGCCATGAAAGCCGTGGTCGTGAAGCCGGCCAAGACGAACAGGCCTGGGAGATCCTTAAACGAGAGCGGTGAGGGGACCACATTGAGACGTCGGATCTGTTATCTGTTGTCCCTCCTGAGAATCCACAGCCCAGATTGTGAACATTGTAATGCTCGCGAAACGCGTGGGGATGAGATTCGAAAGCGACTGGAAGAGTTGTCCTGGCGGACGCAGCCGCGTTCGCTCGCACTAGCCCCGAAATCTCGCGGCGTTCGAAGAACAAAACGCCGCAATCGGTGAATGAAGTTCTTACCCTTGCTCATTGACGGTCTCTTCTTGTATTCGAGCCACCAGTCACACCGCTGAGGTCACTGTCGTTCTAGTCGCCACCGCTAAGTGTTTTTTCGCGTTGATCAGCCAGGAAAGAACAGTGATTTCTTCAAATGCGATGAAATCAGGCCCTGTTAAATGTGCTTCGCCACGTTCATAACTTCCGAATTGCCCGTTAATCGCCAGTTGGCAGGGCGACCTGCATGTCCAGCCTAAGCATCTAGAACGAAGCTTCAGCGTCGCGATGCGATGTCGGCAATTAGACGGCACCACGAGTAGATGCGAAGCTGGAGTTCCACGCGGGGCGTATTTTTCGCGGATGGGATTAATTCTGACCGACCTGGAGACGCCGACGAAAACGAACCGTCGCATCCCGCCGCCGAAATCGACGCGCCGGTTTAGTGGACTCCGCGCCCGGATCATTCCATACTTGAACCATGCATGGGCGGAGCGCATCCGTGAAATGGGCGCTCTTGTTGGCGCTGGCGGCGTTGTGGGTGATGCCGTCTCTCGCACAGCCGTCTTCGTCTTCTTCGCAGCGCACCGCTTCCGAGCGCGTTTCTTCGGAGCACAGTGCCGCAGGGCAGAAGCTTGCGGTCACCGTGACGGACGAAAACGGAGTGGCTGTCATGTCCGCTCGCGTGCAGTTGCAAGCGCCGCCGCCCGCCGTCCCGCTGCGCTGCGAAACCGATTTCGCCGGGCATTGCGAATTCACCAACTTGTCTTCCGAAACCTACGAACTGCGCGTGGAGAAGACCGGTTACTACGCACTGGTTCGGCCCGATGTACAAGTCGGCGTCACCGCCAATGTGGACGTGACTCTTTCCCATCAGCAAGAGGTGCGGGAAGTGGTGAACGTGGTGGAATCCTCGCTGGCCATCGACCCGGCGCAAATCTCCACCAAGGAGGAGCTCACCGGCGCGGAGATTGTCGACATCCCCTACCCAGCGACGCACGATTACCGCAACGCTTTGAACTTCATCCCCGGCGTCACGCCGGATGCCTTTGGCCAGCCGCACGTGGCGGGGGCCGAGAGCTACCAGACGCTTGTGCTTCTGGATGGCTTCAACGCGACCCAGCCGACGAACGGCGCGCTGGCAGTGCGGACCAGCGTCGAGTCATTCCGCTCCATCGAAGTAACCCCAAGCCGCGAATCGGCCGAGTTTGGCAAGGGCTCCGGCGGTGTGCTCGGGTTGAACACACGAATGGGAGACGATCACTTCCGGTTTACCTCCACGGATTTCACTCCCGGACTGCAGACCATCAAAGGGATCTCCATCGGCGAATGGACACCCATTTACACGATGTCCGGCCCGATTCGCAAGGGGAAGATGTGGTTTATCGACGCGCTCAACGGCGAGTACGACAACACGATCATTCGGCAACTGCCATCCGGCTCCGATACGGACCACCTCTGGCGCGTGGACAACCTGGTAAAGTTGCAATCCAATCTGACCACCCGCAACATCGTGACCGTCAGCTTCCTGTCGAACTACTATCACGATCAATACGCCGGACTTTCGTTTCTCCAGCCTCAGCCGACCACCCCCATGGATGCCGAAACCGCCTACATTGGTTCGCTCAAAGACCAATACTATTTGCGCAGCGGGGCGCTGCTCGAAACCGGATTCGGTGTGGGCCAGTACAGCGTGGCGCTCGCTCCTCACGGAGATGCTCCGTACATCCAGACGACACAGCAGGCTGCGGGCAACTACTATTTGCGCGAGAACACGCTGGCCCGCAGAGTGCAAGGCCTGGCGAACCTCTACCTTCCGCCACATCAGTGGCACGGACGCCATGACATCAAAGTCGGCGCCGACTTGGACCGTTTGAACTATGACGCGCAGTTCCTGCGGCAGCCGATTTCGTTCTTGCTCGCGAGTGAGCCGCCGAAAGGACAGTTGCCTCAGCCCTGCGCTACCGATGCAAATGGCGTTCCCGTGCCTCCCTACACATGCGCGCGCTATTCGGTCTTCTCGGGAGGCAACTACTCTACAACTTATAACTTCGAGGCCAGCGCCTACATCGAGGATCGTTGGCTAATCACCAATCGCCTGCTCGTCGAACCGGGCTTGCGCTTCGATTGGGATGAAATCGTGCGGGTGCCGCTGTTCTCACCGCGCCTGGCGGGGACTTACATTTTCGACGATGAAGGCAATACCAAGCTGTCGGCAGGAATTGGGGTCGTCTATGACGAAACCAGTCTGGGTTTGATCCATCAGCCCCTGGAAGGACAGAGGGCGGATTATTTCTTTGAATGCCTGCCGAACTCCAAGGGCGGCTGCACCGTGACGCCAACAGATGCAAATGGCAACCCGACCAGTGAACCCACTCCCGTGCCGACAACGTTTGCCGTGAATCGGAACACGCTCGCCGCGCCACGGTTCTTGAACTGGAGTATCGGGCTAGAGAAGAAGCTGCCGGCTGCCGTCTTTCTGAAAGCGGAGTTCCTCGGGAAACGCGGCGTGCATGGCTTCGCCTACAACACTCTGAATGGCGCGGTGGATGGCAACTTTCTCCTGGGAAACGGACGCGACGACCGCTACGACGCCTTCCAGGTCAGTTTGCGTCACCGCTTTCGCCAGCACTACGAGATCTTCGGCGCCTACACGCGCTCCCGCGCGCGTACCAACCAGGTGTTCGATTTCAGTTTGGACATTCCGCTGTTGAGTCCGCAGAGGCCCGGTCCCTATCCCTGGGATACGCCCAACCGCTTCGTCGGTTGGGGTGTGCTGCCGTTTTTCAAGCTGCCCATCATCCACAAGGTGGACCTGGTCTATTCAGCCGAAGCGCGCACCGGTCTGCCCTTCAACGCGACCACTGACCAGGGACAGATTCCTGCGGGCGATCCTCCGGGAACGTTTCGTCTTCCTACTTACTATTCCCTGAATCTGCAGTCCGAAAAGCGCTTGCATCTGTTCGGACGCTATTGGGCCCTGCGCGGGGGCTTCGACAACGTCACCAACCACGCCAACGCCTCGCTGGCAAACGGCATCCTCGATTCAGCCCACCGGTTGCCGACTTTCATCGACGGCTCCGGGCGCGCCTTTACCGGCCGCATCCGATACCTGGGACGACAGTGATTCTCAAATCTTGCATTCTGACCAGTGGACCCTGCAAAAATTCCTCCGCGCGGGGAGCAGGCTACTTTTTCGGATAGCCAACAGACTGCGCCAGGAGAATCTTCTGATTTGGCCCCAACTTCATGATCTTGGCTAACGCGGCGCGATCCACAGAGCCTCGGACAACCGTTGCCAATCCCTCCGAGGCGCAGAACAGATAGACATTCTCACCGATGAAACCTGCATCGGCGGCAGTGAAGAGTTCTGCCTCACTCCCCGATTGTCCCGTCTTGCTGAGATCGGCGACATAGACGAGGTTCAAAGGCGCAGCGGCGACAAAGGCTTGCAATCCAGTGGCGGCACGCACATCTTGCGCCAGGATCGGCTCAAGACGGTTTGCTTTGGCATTGTACAGAAATAGGCCATCGCCCATAGCGACGTAGATGTCAATTTCTTGCCAGTTCATCGCCGAAGGCGCGGTACGTCCGCCCTCCGGACGGTTAATGCCGAACCCAGCCCAAAGGAGGTTGGCTAACACCTGCACTGGCAGCTTCTCGGCGCTAAACTCCCGTCGAGTTTTTCGTTCCTTAAGCACTTGCATGAGCGGACGGCCACCCTCGGTCTGTGCCGTTGGCAGTTGGATTGGTTTCAGATCCTGGGCTTGGATGGCGATGCTGGCAACGAGAATGAATAGTGAGGCCGATTTACGCATAAAGATCCTCAGTAAGAGATGCTCTCGGGAACAGCTTCGCTGCCCAGCCCTGACGAATAGACAGAGTGCGGCTCAGAGAGTCCGAACCCACGGAACCTGACGGCGAGCATCTGATGGATTTTACAGAGAGCGTTCTGAAATCTCGGCCCGTCACGAAGTGCCGCGCGGTCTTCATCGCGGGCGAGCCAATCTCCACACCGCCCGCCCATCCTGACCGCCTTATCGAGCAAATCCGAGGCAGCAGTGTTGCCGATTCGCAGCAGCGTCAGTGCCAGAACGAGGCACTTGTAGCGGAAAATGGTCTGGCCGATCATTGGGACGTAATCTTAGGCTGGGTCACAGCTGCAGTCAATCGGCAACCCGGATTTCGCAGGTCGCGTTTTACGGCATTTTCCATCAGGAGGGTAGCTTACGCCAGGATCGCCCCGTCACGCTCAAAGTTGGAATCGACCCAGCCAAGCCTGACGTGATGAAACGTCACATGAACCTATTGAATGAGCGCTACGACCTAAGCAATCGCCCGGCAGCCGATGCCACCATGAGCCGAGGCAAGCCGTTGCAGGAGGGCGTGCGTGTAAGGCTAACCAAGGCACCACGTGGGAGCAACTAGCGCAATGACACCGGAAGAGATCAGAACGAAAGTGAGTTCCGCTAAAATCCGCACGGGTTGGCTAATGTGAGCACACCCTTCCTACTTACGAAATCGCCGGGACAACTTACTAGGAGCTTATTGAAAGGCTTCATGAGTTGTCATCCCGAGCGAAGCGAGGGATCTGCAGTTTGTCAGAAATCGGCGAAAACTGCGGATTCTTCGTTGCCTTTACCCATGTTCTCGCCAAGTAAACGAAGGGGTTCGACCTAGTCACACGCTGTGGGCGTCGAACAGATGCAGCGCCACATGTGCCGCGCGGATCTGCCCGAGGGGTGTGCCCAATTGCGGAGCAAGAAACATACCGTCGTCACTGACCCCTTGCCGGGCAGCACTCCATTCGACCGCGCGTCCGATGTTATCTTTATGGTGGTAGTGACGACGAAGTCGAGTCGCACATGAATGTTTCAAAGCGCGAAGCCGCCATTTCCCATATTCTTGGAGCTGGCTCAGCCATAGAGTGAAAGCGTTCTTTAGCTGTTAGATGATTTGTCAAAACTGAATCGCTGGAAATCGCATTCATGGAAGTTCTCAAAAGACTTTTTGAGCAGCATTTTCACGCACCGGTCGAGCGGGTGCAGCCGCTGCAGGGCCAGCTCGGCGGTTCGGGCCGCAAGATCACACGACTTTCCAGCGAAAAACTCAGCGCGATTGGCATTCTGTACGACGTGCGCGAAGAGAATGTCGCCTTCCTCGAATTTTCCCGGCACTTCCGCCGACACGGTCTGCCTGTCCCTGAGATTTATGCCGAAGATTTAAGCCATGGCGCTTATCTCGAAGAAGACTTTGGCAGCACCACGCTTTTTGAGTTTCTCTCGGACCATCGCAACGGCGCGACCATCGCTCCCGAAGCGGTCGAGGCCTATCGCAGAGTTGTAGCCGTGCTGCCGCGCTTTCAGGTCGAAGCGGGCCGCGATTTGAATTACAAAGTTTGCTATCCGCGCGCCAGCTTCGATCGCCAGTCCATCGCCTGGGATTTGAACTATTTCAAGTATTACTTTCTCCGGCTCGCCGGCATTCCCTTCAACGAGCAGGCGCTGGAACACGATTTCAGCCGCTTGACGAAATTCCTGTTGAGCGCGAACCGCGATTATTTTCTCTATCGCGATTTCCAATCCCGCAACATCATGTTGCGCGACGGCCAGCCATTTTTCCTGGACTATCAAGGCGGACGCAAAGGAGCGCTGCAATACGATATCGCCTCTCTTTTGTACGATGCCAAGGCCGACCTGCCCCCGGATCTGCGCCAGCAATTGCTCGATCATTATCTCGACAGCCTTGCGGGGTTCCTCGATCTCGACCGGTCCGTGTTCATGCAGTTTTACTACGCCTACGTTTACATCCGCATCATGCAGGCGCTGGGCGCTTATGGCTTTCGCGGGTTTTACGAGCGCAAAGAGCATTTTTTGCAAAGCGTGCCGTACGCGCTGATAAATCTGCGCTGGCTGCTTCACAATGTGGAGTTGCCGATCGCGTTGTCGACGCTGATGGAAGCGTTCAAAAGCATGGTAGCCTCGGATAAGCTGCAAGGCCTGGCTTCTGAACCGGAAAAGTTGACCGTGCGGGTTTTCAGTTTTTCATTTCACCGAGGTCTGCCGCAAGACGAGACCGGGAATGGCGGAGGATTCGTTTTCGATGGCCGCAGCCTCCCGAATCCCGGACGCGAAGACCGCTTCAAAACCCTCACCGGCAAAGACGCGCCGGTAGTCGACTATCTCAATCGGCAGGAGAGCGTGCACCAGTTTCTCGCCGACGTCATGTCGCTGGTGGACGCGAGCGTGAGCGCTTATCAGCGTCGCGGCTTCAAGCACTTGATGGTGTCGTTCGGTTGCACCGGCGGCCAGCATCGCTCGGTCTATCTGGCGGAGCAATTGGCGAAACATTTGCGCGGCAAAGATGGAGTGGACGTGGTGGTGCATCATCGCGAGCAGGAGCAGTTGAATCCATGAAAGCGATGATTCTCGCCGCCGGCCTCGGCACGCGCTTGCGGCCTCTCACCGACGATCGACCCAAAGCGCTGGTCGAAATCAACGGCCGCACGCTGCTGGAGATCACGCTGTCTCGCTTGCGCAACTTTGGAGTTCACGAGGTGATGATCAACGTGCATCACTTTGCCGACATGATTCTGGAGTACTTGAAAACGAACGACAACTTCGGCATGACCATTGAAGTCTCGTGCGAGGAGGTGTTGCTCGACACCGGCGGTGGCCTGAAAAAGGCCGCTCATTTCTTTGTCGGGGATTCTGTCGACGATTCCATCCGTCCTGAAGAACCCTTCATCGTCCACAATGTCGATGTCCTCAGCACGATTGATCTCCGGCGCATGGTGCAATTTCATACTGAAAATCAGGCGCTCGCAACCCTGGCGGTGCAGGACCGCAAGACATCTCGGTACCTGCTGTTCGACGACCAGCTTCAGCTCTGCGGCCGGCGATCTGTGAGCGATGAAGAACCTGAACTTGTTCGATCTTCGCTTGTTCAATCTTTCCAGCAAGCGCACGCGCTCGCTTTTTCCGGCATCCACGTCATTTCTCCTCGTCTTCTTGCGATGATGATTGAAGACGGCGCGTTCTCCATCATCACCTCCTATTTGCGTCTCGCTGCCCAGGGAGAAAAAATCCTCGCCTTCCACGCCGATGAATATTATTGGCGCGATCTCGGCAGGCCGGAAAATGTGGCGCAAGCCGCTCAAGATCTAAAGCAAAGAATCGTGCCGCAGTAGGTCCAGCGTTATCATCCGCCAGCCGCGAAGCGGCGACACAGGAAAGCCCGGCACGTCAGTGCCGGGGAACGGAGGTGGCACAGTCGAGTCCCGTGAGGGACGGCACCCAGGCTACTCTGTACCCCTCTCAACTGATACTCTCAAACAGGACATCGAAATCTCAGGGACCGCAAATCATTGCCGCCCATTGTCAACGCACAGGAAATCACGAAAGCCTTCGGAGCGAACCCGCTCTTCCAGAATGTTTCTTTCACCATTTCTGAAGGAGACCGCATCGGCCTGATTGGCCCCAACGGATCCGGTAAAACCACCCTTCTCCGAATTCTGGCTGGCGAGATTGCTCCCGATAGCGGGGAAGTATCGTTCCGGAAACGAACTCGTCTCGCCTGTGTCGAGCAAGACTCGCGCTTCAAACCCGGGGTCACGGTACGTTCGCTGATCGAAAGCGCTCTCGATGGTTGCGGCGTCTCCGGATCCGAGCGCGGCGCCCGCTTTGCCGAGACCCTCGGCCGCGCCGGCTTTGAAGATCTCGATGCGCGAGCGACCGAGTTATCCGGCGGCTGGCAGAAGCGTCTCGCAATCGTCGAAGCCCTGGTGCAACATCCCGACATCCTCTTGCTCGACGAGCCCACCAATCATCTTGATCTTCCGGGAATCACCTGGCTCGAAGAGCTGCTTGAAGGAGCGGCCTTCGCCAGCGTCATCGTGAGCCACGACCGCTACTTTCTCGAGAATGTCACCACCGATATGGTCGAGCTTAATCGAATTTATCCCGATGGTTCCCTCCGCGTGCACGGCAGCTACAGCAGCTTTCTAGAGAAGAAGGAAGAATTCCTGCACGCGCAGTCGCGCCGTCAGGAAGCGCTCGAGAATCTTGTGCACGGCGAAATCGAGTGGCTCCGCCGCGGAGCGAAAGCCCGCACGCGGAAGTCTAAAGCGCGCATCAGCAAGGCCGGCGAGCTCATGGGAGAGCTTGCCGACCTGAATGCGAGAACCCGCAGCGCCACAGCGCAGATCGATTTTTCCGCCACCGACCGCAAGACCAAGCGACTCGTCGAACTGCGCGAAGTCACCTGCACCATGGGAACTCGCGCCTTGGGTACTCGAGAATTGTTCGACGGGCTCAACTTCATCCTCACGGCTGGAATGCGCGTGGGCCTCGTGGGGCTGAATGGCAGCGGCAAGACGACCCTGCTCCGCTTGTTGCAGGGAGACCTCGCTCCGACCGGCGGTGAGATTCGCCGCGCCGATTGGCTGCGCATCGTGTGCTTCGACCAGACCCGCACCCTCGATCCCAACGTAACTCTGCGCCGTGCGCTCGCGCCGGACGGCGATTCCGTCGTGTATCGGGATCGCGTAATTCATGTGGCCGGATGGGCGGCACGGTTCCTGTTTACCGGCGAGCAACTCAGCCAGCCCGTCGGCCGCCTTTCCGGAGGCGAACGCGCGCGCGTCCTGATCGCGCAGCTCATGCTCCAGCCCGCCGACATTCTCCTGCTCGATGAGCCCACTAACGATCTAGACATCCCGACCCTGGAAATCTTGGAAGAAAGCCTAATCGATTTCCCCGGCTCGCTCGTACTGGTGACGCATGACCGCTACATGCTCGACCGCGTATCGAGCATCGTGCTAGGACTGAACGGAAAGGGCGCCGCCAACACCTTCGCCGACTACGCGCAATGGGAGGCATGGCAAGCGCTGCGCTCCAAGCCAGAAGTGGCCGGGTGCCCCACTCATTCGCGTTCTTTGCGAATGAGTGGGCAGGAGGCGACACCAGCGAAAAAGAAACTTTCCTACCTCGAAGCGCGGGAGTACGCCACCATCGAGCAGCGAGTGGAAGAGGCCGAACAGTTAGTGCAGGCCAAACGCGCAGAACTGGAAGATCCGGCCAACGCGCTGGACGCTCCGCGACTCGTAAGCGCGCAGGCGGCGCTAGACGCAGAGCAGCAGGCGCTCGATGCCCTTTATGTGCGCTGGGCCGAACTGGAAAAAAAGAACGGCTGAGACCTCCCAGCAAGCCAATGAGGTTACTGGTGTAATCGCGATGTTACGCCAGTTGAAGGGATGCAAGGTGCAAGTGCTAAGCCTAGTCGCCAAGCAACGCCATGCAGATTAGCCTTCTGACTTGCTTCCCCTCTCTCTGCGGTTTGGTCAATCTCAAGCGGGGCCGAGATCAGACTGACGGGCGACTTCCTCCCTAAGACGCTGGATGAACGCGCTCGGGTCTAATTGAAAACCGTTCAGAGGTATAGCTGCGGCAACCCGGTAAACGGCGTCGTCCAATCCTGTTCCACGTTGCCAATCGGCCAGGACGCCTTGCCGAAGCATAAGGCCGAGCAGCGCACTACGAATCCAGACAGCGCCCATGTCAGCTCCGGGACTGCATACACTGGCCATCAGACTAGTTTCGATGGCTACATTCCCTCCAATGCCTAGGTCACGACGTTGTGCATATGACTGCTCGTAAAGCTCCTGAACGTGCCTTAAGTCGATTGGATCAACCAGAGGGATTGGAGCGCCCAGCTCGACGCCTTGCATAAACGAAAGGACTCGCTCCGACTCAGATGTCGTATTTAATTCGTCTAAGGCATTTTGCACAACCCTCAACGATTCTGGGGCGTGATCTTGTTTGGACAGAATCTCGAGTGCGTCTCGCACAATCGCCAAGTTGGTGCTTGCTATGCCGTTTTCATATTCCAGCTGTTGGGTATCGACATTCATCAAACGATAGTGGTGCTGAAGTCTCCGATAACAATCTGCTTCGTCGCCAGAAGACGCGAATTGCCTATCAGCAGTCCCGGCGACCTCGATACCTTCCCCTCGAAGACGGTGAACGAAAGTATCGGGCTTCAAATCCTGACCTTCAAACGGAATGGTCGCGGTCACTCGCAGCACAGCACCATCTAGCTCTGTACAACTCCGCAACGGAGCGAGATAGCCTTCCCTGAGGAACATTTCGAGTAATCCATTGCGTAGCCACAAGGCTTGAGCGTTCGCGCCGGGGCCGCACACTCGTTCAACCACCTTCTGCAGCCCAGAGACAGCGATTGAACCTTTTGGCCCCTCATCGCTATCTGTCGAAACGTCTAATTCCGCTGCAAGGCTCTCCAGAAGCTCCCGGTAACGCCTCAGGTCATTAACATCGACGGGTGGCGTGAGAGTATCCGTAACCAAGAACAAGCATTGTTTCTCAGGCGGGACACTGTACATATTTAACTCACTCAACGCCTCTCGTGCGGTTCTCAGTACTTCGGGCGCATGATTCCCGTTGGCCAACGTCTCCAGCGCTGTGCGTGCAATCGGGAACCTTCTCCTGATCATTTCAGTCTGACGTTGAATCCGCTGTGCCTTTTTATTGAGCTGACGGAACTGCTCGCGCAAATCCTCAGACCTTGCCATACGCACCTCGGTTTAAGAATTGACCCAAAGCATTAGCATGTCAACTTCCCTAACGATTATCGGATGACTAAAACACACGATCACTGTTGTAATCAGGCGTGGCTGTTGAAAAACTCATTCTCTGAAAAGTCGTCAAAATAAAATTGCGTCAGGATGACCTATAAGCGATCTTCTCGGGTCGCCTAGACATTTTCTATCCCCCCAATTTTGGCGGTTCGGGACAAAAAGCGAGTTTTTCAACAGCCACAGGCGTTAGCACTCAGAACCCCTGTCAATGAACGATATGGGGATGTTGCGACAACAACCGCCCCGTATGCCATTCGAGACTTACCCCCAAGCTACTGCCGGGTGCCCCAGGCCTCGCGGTTTTCGGGACCTTGGATTCCACCGCGGGTGCCCCACACATTCGCGCCCTTTGCGAATGTGTGGGTGTGCGCACCACCACACTTTTAGAGTGTCCCGTACAAGCTCCGCATGGGCGGAGACTTTGACCGTCGCCTCAGATTACTCAAAGAACAAGACCCATTTTTCAGGGCCCAGCGTGTCAAGAGGTCATGCCGATTTGACCAGGCGAAATACAAGGCGAACAGAAGTCGTAAGCCAGCCGCCGAGATCGTCGCCGAAGCCCAGAATTTTCCACGTAAGTCCTTATTCCGGAATATCTTCCATATAAGTCCTTTAAAATCAAAGATTTTGCCGGAATTTCCTGTTAAATCTATGATTCTTATGGACAGTAATTTTTATTTTTTCACGAAACAGCCGTATGTTAGTAACCCATGAGTAAATGGAGAACAATAGGCGAAAATAACCAAAAGGCTATGTCCTAAGCCCGAACAAAATCAATAAACCCGCGCTGCGCATCAGTCCGCGTAAGCCGCGCCCGCACCCTGTCGCCAACGTGCAACCCCTGAGATCCCTGAGCCAGCAATCCCTCGATGTGCGGCTGCAGAGCACGAACAAACGTTCCCTTGGGAGTGACTCCGGTGACGATGGCGTCGAAGGTTTCACCCACGCGATGGCTCATGGCCACGGCGGCCAAGCGCTTCGACATTTCCCGCTCCACTTTTCGCGCCGCATCGCCTTTCTCAGTGCAGTTCGCGGCGATGGCGGCGAGCTCATCGTCGGAATAGGGCCCGGGTTTTCCGTCGAGCAATGCCTTGATCAGTCTTTGCGTGACGATATCCGCAAAGCGCCGGTTGGGCGCGGTCGAGTGCGTGTAGTCCTGCACGGCGAGTCCGAAGTGTCCCTGCTCGGGATCGCCCGGACGCTCCAGAACATATTCGCCCGGTCCAATCAGCTTGATGACCGCGAGCGAGAGGTCGGCGAAGTGATCGGGATCGGCGGCTTTGCGCTTCAGGAGAAAATCGTTGAGCGCCTTGGAATCAGCCTGCGCGGGCAGCGTTTCACCCTGCGCCGCCGCCAGCCGGACGATGCCGTCCCAATGCTCGGGAGTTTTCACGATGCGGCGCAAAGAAGAAACTCTTTCCAGCAGCCGTGCCACCACGCCGTTGGCCGTGATCATAAAGTCCTCGATCAACTCGGTGGCCCGATTCTTCTCTTGTTTCACGACATCGACCACCTGCTGGTTGAGCACCACGGGATGAACTTCGCTGGTATCAATGTTCAGCGCGCCATGATCGTAGCGCAGCTTCTTGAGCGCCTGGGCAACTTCGTCCTGCAACTTGAGCTGCCCCTGCAATTCCGAAGACGCAGCCACTTTTGGCGGCGGCGGCGCCGTGCCTTCGAGCCACGCTCCGACCGCTCCGTAGGTGAGTCGTGCCTTGTTACGAACGATCGCTCGATACACGTCGCTTGAGCTGATCGAGCCGCTGGCATTGATATTGACCACGAATTCAATCACTACGCTCGGCCTGTCCACGTTTTCGAGCAGCGACGACGCACCCGTCGAGAGCTCTTCCGGCAACATTGAAAAATTGCAAATGCCGGCATAAACGGTGGTCGTCTCCTTGGCCGCGTGTTGATCGATGGGAGAATCCTTGGCGACAAAAGCGTCCACATCGGCGATGCCGATCATCACCTTGACGTCGCCATTGGGTAAGCGTTCGGCGACCTCGATCTGGTCGAGGTCCCGCGAGGTATCGTTATCGATGGAAGACCAAAGCAGGCCGCGTAGATCCCGGACCTTATCGGAAGGCGTCAGTTGCGGCGGATGAGCGCCGATATCCGCCAGTTGTTGTTGGGTCGCGGGAGGAAAATCCGGCTCGAAACCCTGTGCCAGCATGACCTGCCGCGCGATCGCCTGAAGATTGAGAGGAGAAGGCCGAGAATCGTTCATGACGCTGAAAAGGCTAACATGAATTCTTGTTTCTCGGCGGCGAAGGTAGTGTTGTATCAGAGCTTGCGGCGTCAAGGTCAAAGGCTTAACCACAGGAGGCACGGAGGAACACGGGGGAGCACGGGGAAGGCGATAACCACTAAGGGCACTTAAGGTACACGAAGGAGGACCAAGGTTGCTTTGAGATCGTGGTATTGTTATAAGAGCAGCTGCGTCTTCCTCCGATTGGATCGATTCCCGCAGTTCCCTAAACATCATGATTTCAGTCAGCAATGTGCCCATGCGCTACGGGGCTAAAGTTCTGTTCGACGAAGTTTCCACCGGCTTTATTCCGGGGAAGCGCTACGGCCTTACCGGCCCCAACGGGGCGGGCAAATCCACGTTCATGAAGCTTCTGACCGGCGAACTTGAACCGCAGAAGGGAACTGTCGTCCGCCCGCGGAAGCTAGGCGTTCTGAGCCAGGATCAATTCGCCTTTGATCGTTATCGTGTGATCGATGCGGTCATCATGGGCAACCGGCGCTTGTGGGCCGCTCTCGAAGAACGCGAAACCATCTATGGGAAGCCTGAGATGACGGACGCGGACGGCATGAAACTCGGCGAACTGGAAGGGATCGTCGGCGAGGAAGACGGCTACACTGCCGGAAGCGACGCTGCGATTTTGCTGCAGGGCCTCGACATTCCCGACGAGCAGCACGAGCGGAAAATGTCGGAGTTGCCGGGCGGACAAAAAATCCGCGTGCTCCTGGCGCAGGCTTTGTTCGGACATCCGCAAGCGCTGTTGCTCGACGAGCCCACGAACCACCTCGATCTGGACTCTATCCACTGGCTGAAGAATTTTCTGAATCAATATGAGGGAGTGCTGATCGTGATATCGCACGACTGTCATTTCCTCAACGGCGTTTGCACCCACATTGCCGACATCGATTACGAGACCATCATCACTTACACCGGTAGGTATGACGACATGGTCGCGAAGACGCAGATTCGCTCGCAGATCGAATCGCAGAACGCCCAGCGCGAGAAGAAGATTGACCAGTTGAACGAATTCATCGCCCGCTTCGCCGCCGGAACCCGATCCAGCCAGGTGCAGTCGCGGCGCAAGGAAGTCGAGCGGCTGCAGGTCACCGAGCTGGCGCGGTCCAACATCCAGCGTTCGTACCTGAAGTTCGAGCAGAAGCGGCCCTCCGGTAAACACATTCTGGAAGTGGAAGGTGTCACGAAGTCATACGGAGAAGCCGAAGTGATTTCCGGCTTCACGGCGAGCGTGATCCGCGGGGAAAAAATCGCGCTGATGGGCCGCAACGGCTCCGGCAAGACGACTTTGGTGAACGCGCTGCTCGCGAACTCGCCGACGGTTTCGGAATCGGAACTGCGAAAAACGAGTGGCTACGATGGTCCCTTTGTCGACGGTGGAAAAGTTATCTGGGGTCACGAAGCTGCAGTGCCGGCGGAGAGGCGGCGCGGTTGATTTCTTGTAAGCTGATGCTGCAGAAGCCCAACGTACTCGTGCTCGACGAGCCGACCAACCATCTGGATCTCGAATCGATAAACGCCCTCAACATCTCGCTGCAGCGCTACCCTGGAACGGTACTGCTGGTCACGCATGACGAGGATCTGATTGATGAAGTAGCGACCCGGATCCGGCACTTCGAGGGCACCCACGAAATCACCGATTTCAAAGGCGCATATGGCGAGTACGAGGCCGTTCTCGCTTAACAGTCCGGGGTACAAGTGACCCAGAAGAAATTGTCATCGTGAGCGGAGCGAAGGACCTGCTTTTCTGGCACCATTGCGGAATTGCTACTTACTCTTCGCGCCCTTCTGAACGATCGACAGCAGATGACCTTTCTTCGCCTTCTTCTTTGCGCTCGATCGTTTGCGGGATTTAGAAGAACCGCCGACGATGTCAGCGACGCTGGTGCTCTCCAGTATCTTGGCTGCGGCATCTCGCACCTCCAAAAACACACCATATAGCGCGCGATGGTCGGGATCGGTGACGATGAGGCTTCGGAGTTGGTCCGCGTCCCCAAAGGGTGCGAGTGGGCCGTCAACCAGACGAATGATTTCGCTGAGTTTGATCTCCGCTGGCGCGCGCCGCAGCCGGTAGCCGCCCTTCGCGCCCCGAACGCTTTCCACGATGCGCGCGTTCTTGAGTTCCAACAGAATCAACTCAAGAAATTTTTCCGGCAGGTCGCTATCAATGGCGATGTCCCGGATCTTGACAGTCTCGGTTCCGTATCGGCGGCCCAGGGTCGTTATCGCTTGCAGCGCGTAAAGCCCTTTTTGCGAGATCTTCAATCTTGTATCCTTTCCAACTGACTTCTGTGATTTCCGGCTGCTGCGCCACGCCAGTTACTCCAGCAGCGTACCTTCCGTATTGGACGTACTCTAGTGCTCCCGCGTCCGCTTTGCAACTGATCTTGTTGCCAAGTGCATGTTCAGTTATGCGCAAGTGCAAAATGTTTCATGTGAAACGCGGACGGGCACGTGTTTCGCATCGGATGTACCAGTGTCACAGCGGTTGATGGGCGCGGGAAAAAGTCCCCTACTGCGTCGAAGCCATCTTCGTCGCAGGCTCGCCAATCTCGCTGTGCGATTCGCCTTCGAGACAAACGCGATGCCACAACTCAAGATTGAGCAACCGCCAGATGCGATCGTAGTTGTCGCGATGCTTCGCGCGATGTTCGTTGAACAGTTTCTCGATCGCTTCGCGCCGGAAGTAACCGCGATTCAGGCTGCGCGGTTCAAGCAGCACCTCGCGGATCGTTTCCAGCCGCGGTCCGGCCAGCCACCCGCTCCACGGCGTCGGAAATCCCAGCTTTGGCCGGTACAGAATCGAGTGCGGCAGCAGATCCTCCACCGCTTTTTTCAGAATCCGTTTGCCGGCCAGTCCCTGGATCTGCACTTCGCGCGGAATTCGGGTCGCGAATTCAACCAGCACATGATCGAGAAACGGCACCCGGCTTTCGATGGATGCGGCCATGCTCATGTTGTCCTGCTTCATGAGCAGTTCCACCAGGTAAGTCTTGATGTCGGTGTAGAGCAGCCGTTGCAGCATTTCGCCCGACGAGTGGTCCCAGTAATCGAGGACATTCTTATATGCCGTGCTGGGCGCGGCTTCCCGCGCGAACTCGCTGGTCAGCAATCCGCTCTGCTCCGCTTGGCTGAAGGCGGAAAAGAAATTATCGAAGTAAAAGGAAGCCCAGGAATTTCCATCCTTGGCCAGAAACGTGTGTTCCAGTTTCCGGCGCAGAGTTGCTCCCAACAGGGAAGAGGTCGCGACCGTGTTGCGCAATCCGCGCCGCAGAACCCCCGGAACCACGCTGCGGTATGCGCGATCCATGGCCGCATTTTTCACAGTGAAGGCATAGCGCGTGTAGCCCGCCAGGGTTTCATCCGCGCCCTCTCCGGTCAGTACCACCGTAACTCTCTCCCGGGCGAGGCGAGCGACAAAATAAAGCGAGATGCTCGACGGCCACACGATCGGCTCGTCTTCATGCCAGATCAAATGCGGTAGCGAAGCAAAAAAATCCTGCTCGCTGACCAACACTTCATGATGCCGCGACTGGATGTGCTCCGATACCGTGCGCGCAAAAGGCAGTTCGCTGTACGTCTGCTCGGTGTAGCCGACGGAGAAAGTCTCGACTGGCTCGCGCCGCATTTTCGTCATCAGCGCAGCCACCGCGCTCGAATCCACGCCGCCGCTCAGGAACACGCCCAGCGGCACGTCGCTCATCAGGTGGCTGTTGACTGCGCCTTCCAGTAACTCGCGGTAGCTCTGGATGTAGTAACCTTCATCTCGCAATTCGTGCGGTGTCGATGCATCCAGGTCCCAGTACTGTCGAATTTCCGCCTTGCCATCCGGACCAACCATCATGGTGTGTCCGGGCAGCAGCTTGCCGATTCCGGCGTAGAAACTTTCCTCGCCCGACAAATATCCAAATGCCAAATACTCCGGCAGCACCGCCCGATTGAACTCCGGACGAATCCCGCCATGCGCCAGCACCGCTTTGATTTCCGATCCGAACAGCAGTCGCTCCGGCGTCAATTTGTAGTACAGCGGCTTGATGCCGAGCCGGTCGCGCGCGATGAAAAGCGTTTTCGTGTTGCGATTCCAGATGGCGAAGGCGAACATGCCGCGCAGGTGCTGCACACAGTCCGCGCCGTACTCTTCGTAGAGATGAATGATGGTCTCGGTATCGCTGTGCGTGCTGTAGCGGTGGCCGCGCGCGATGAGTAGCTCGCGCAAAGCGAGATGGTTGTAGATCTCGCCATTGAACACGATCCATAGCGTGCCGTCTTCGTTCGAAATCGGCTGATGCCCGCCTGCAACATCGACAATGCTGAGCCGCCGCATGCCGATGCCCACCGGGCCGTCCGTATAAAAGCCTTCGTCGTCGGGCCCGCGATGGGTGATTACGCGGCACATTTCGCGCAGAGCCGCGGCGCTCGCCCGCGCGTCCGGTCCGAATTCAAGAATGCCTGCGATCCCGCACACTTAGTGTTTCTCCGCGTATGGCGACGAACTGCGATTCGACGAACTATGACCAGACGAACCTTGATTCGACGAATCATGATTCAAGTCCGCCGATGAGGAAGGCGAGCCGCCCGTCAGCTCTTCGCCCGTCAGCTCTTCGAACAACGACGTAACGGAAAACTCGCCCGGCGCTGCATTCATCACTGCATCCTGCTTGCGCCACTCGAAAAATGCGGATGGCCCCGCCGCCTTCAGCAGAGGCTGTCCCTGCCAAGCGACGTACGTCCCGCCGATCACGACCAGGTGCGCGAGTTTCTCTTTTTCGATGCGGCAATACAGCACTTGCGCGTCCGAAGACCACGGACCGAAACTCCACGCCTGCTCGCCGAGCGCAAAAAAGAACCCGTGGCTTTCGTCATGATAATCGAGTTCGTAGACCTGTACCGCCGCCTGCGTCATGCTGGCCAGCTGTGTTTCGATAAGCGGTTCGCCTCCCTGCCGGATCGCACCGCACCGTGGCACCAGCGCCGTCGCCGTCTCGACCGGCAGCAACACCCGCGCAAGGCATCGAACCAGCGGCGCAGGCTGGAACGCACCGTAAGCCGGCGAGAGCAGAGTTCTGCTAACTTCCGTCGCCGTATGCCAGACGGTTTCTTCCGGCACAATCAGGCTCAACCCTGATTCACCAGACGCCGCGTCAGCTCTCGTTATATCCACCCGTCCCGAGCTGGGGCTTCGAACTTCGAGATCGGGTGCAAAGTGCCACCGTATCTCCAGTTCATGTTCCGTGCGGCCGAGCACAACATCGCGCACCAGCCACACGCCGCCCGCGATCTTCAGCACGTGCCGCCGATGCAAAACCGGATCCGCCAGCCGCGCATATCCGTTGTGACTGCCCACAAAGTAGGCGAAACTTTTCCCCGCGATCCAGTTTTCCGCGTGCGCGGTCGGAATGTGAGTCCATGAAAAAGGCTCATCCGCAACCGCCTGGTCGACTCCATCCACGCGCAGTGTGTTGTGCGCGCCCGTCCCGCGAAATGTGTTCCGGTCCGCCGGATCTTTCGAAATGTAGACCCCGCTCCCCGCGTCCACCAGCCAGCGCCGTCCATCCATGGTGAGTCGCAGGCTGAGTGCGTCGGCGTGTCCGTGCCCCGAGCGGCCCACGCCCTGCGGTCCGGCATCCACAACCATCGCCTGCGCGTACGGCTGCGAATCCGCCAGCACGTAAAGCCCGCCGTCGGGAAAGGCCAGCGAATGCGCCGCAGGGCTCATTCGCGCGCTCGACTGTGTGTGCGCAAGTTGCTTAACGGCCTGATCCCCAAACAACCAGATCGCTTCTTCCGTCAGCCGCGCCGCAGAAAGTTCCCTGGAGTACATCACCGCACCCAGTGCCAGCGGATCCGTCATCTGCTCCGTCCGGTTGCGCCGCGGATTCCACAGCCGCCCGCCATCATCATCGCCGAATCCTTCCGCCGGTCCTGCCTGCGCGAGCGCTGCGACTACATCCAGCATTCGTCCGAGCACCGCGTCATACGACCGTGGAATTTCCATTCCATTCCGCGCCGCGAGTAACCGCGCATATAGAAAAAAGTCGAGCGCATAAACGTGGTAGTACAGCGATTGCTCGAAGTAAACGCCATCCGGACGCACCTGCCGCTCAGCCTCGTGCAGCACAATCCGCCACCCGGATTCCTTCCAGCGCGCGGCCCCCGGCATTTGGGGATACAAAGTGCCCAGAAAAAACAGCGCAACCGCTTCCCCCAGCAGGTGCGTGTTCGGAGAAAAATAAGTAGATAGATAGCGCTCAATGTAACGTCCGTGAAACGCGAGCGCCGGTGCTATTTCCGAGCGAAGTTCCGCGCGAAACCCCGCGCACTCGGACGCTCCCGCCAGCAACTGGTCCACCCAGATCCACGACAAACTGCGGAAAGCCACTTCCAGCGTGCTTCCCCAGTTGATCCCCAGCGGATACGGATTGGCCTTGATCCAACTGCGCAACTGCGCCATCAGTTCGCGAACGTACTTATCGTCCTCGCTCAGCAGCCGCGCCTTGGCCAGCGTCACCAGGTGCTGATGGCGGTTCAATTCCCACGTGACCTTGTGGTCGCCCACCGCAGCAAAATCAAGAAAAGGAATCTTGAACCATGGCTCGAGCGGCGCACGCTTTCCGTGCACCGGATCGAGATGCCAGTCGATCTCGCTGCCATAGTCAAGATTCTCGTAGCCCAGCAGGCGAAAACGATGGCCGCAGATCTCATCGGCCTCGCGCAGAATTTTGGTTACTTCGTCGGGCAGATGTTTGCGCAACAACTGCGCGCGCTCTGAACCTTCACCGCCAGAAAAAAAGAATTGCCCCGGCCGTGCCACCGAATCCGCGTTCAGCCGCACCGCCCCATTGCGCACGCCCATCCGGTGCATGAGCAGGTCGCTCTGCTTGTGGAATTCCTGCCCCGCGCGCACGCGCACCTCTTCCCAGTCCATCCGGGATACGCGCGCCAGCTTGCTTTGCCATCCAGGAGCCACAGGTTTACTTATCTTACATTGATAAGAACGCCGCTCTCGACCGCAGGTTACCTTTGGTACCCTCGCCATTCCGTGCAACTCGCCCGTCGCGGTACGATTGAGGTTGTGGCCAATTTGCCCCATCGCGGTTCCATCCGGTGGAAAAAGTTGTCCATCTTTTGCCCCGAAGCCCGACTGGACTCTGATGACTTTTAAGCATATTTTGTAAGATATTGAAAACAGGTATGTTGTAATCTGCGTTTGAGGCCGTTTCGCACCCCGATGGAGAACGGTTTGCTACCACTTAACCGGGGGTTGGTATAGTTCATAGGGCCACGCAGTAGTCCCCAGCGGGCTGCTGAAAAACTAGGGCTTCGTATCAGGGCATCGTTTTAGCGATGCCGTAGGTTCTTCGAGATCAAATGCCCCTTTAGGGGCTGGAGGTCGACGTCGACATACGGCTCTTTCCGCAGCCTGCCAGATGCTCGATTGCCAGGAGAATTCGACTTGGGCTTGTCCGTTAGCATTTTTGGGTTGGGATACGTCGGCTCCGTGTCGGCCGCTTGCTTCGCCTCCATGGGCCACAAAGTCATCGGCGTCGACGTGAGCCGCGCCAAAGTTGAGATGACGGACTCGGGCCGCACCCCGATCATCGAAGCGCGCATGGCCGAACTGGTCGCCGAAGCGCATCGTGCCGGCCTCCTGCACGCAACCACCGACGCCACCGCAGCCGTGCTGAATTCCGAAGTCTCGTTCGTCTGCGTCGGAACGCCCAGCCTGAAAAATGGCAAGCTCGACCTCAGCCATATCGAGCACGTTGCCAGGGAAATCGGCGCCGCCATCCGCCAGAAGAAATCGCCGCACGTTTTCGTTCTGCGCAGTACGGTGCTGGCCGGCACAACCGAAAAGGTGGTGCTCCCCATCCTTGAAAAAGAAAGCGGCAAGAAGTGCGGCCAGGATTTCACCGTTTGCTATAACCCTGAGTTCATGCGCGAAGGCAGCGCGGTCGCCGACTTTCTCAACCCGCCCTATACCATTCTCGGAGCCAGCGACGCTCACCACCTCGCGCCGCTGCGCGAACTTTACAAGAACACTCCCGGCACTCTCTACGAGACGACCATTCCGGTCGCCGAAATGGTCAAGTATTTTTCCAACTGCTATCACGCGCTGAAAGTCGGCTTCGCCAACGAAATGGGAACCATGTGCAAGCATCTCGGCGTCGACGCGCACGCGGTCACTAAAATTTTCACCTCCGACACCAAGCTGAACATTTCTCCAGCATATCTTTCCCCGGGCTTCGCCTTCGGAGGTTCCTGTCTTCCGAAAGATCTGCGCGCCATCACCTACAAGGCCAAAGAACTCGATCTCAAGCTTCCCTTGCTCGAGTCCCTCATGCCGAGCAACGCCGAGCACGTCGATCGCGCCGTGAAAATGGTGATGAGCACGGGCAAAAAGAAAATTGCGCAGCTCGGCCTAAGCTTCAAAGCCGGCACCGACGATCTGCGCGAGAGCCCGCAGGTGCAGTTGATCAAGCGCCTCCTGGGCGAAGGCCTCGAAGTCAAAGTCTGGGACGAGGATGTCTCCATGGGCCGCCTCGCCGGTGCCAATCGCCAGTACATCGAAGAGGTCATCCCGCATATCGGATCGGTCCTCTGTGCCGACCTCGAAGGCGTACTGCGCACCGCCGAAGTCGTGATCCTTGGCAACAAATCGGCGAGCAAAGATCAGCTTGCCAAGTACCTTAGACCCGAACAGATCGTGATTGACCTCATCCATCTGGATAAGACACGGCGTCCAGAAGGCGCCCGAACGTATGAAGGAATTTGCTGGTAGGAATTTGCGGAAGATTTTCCGTGAGATGCGGCTTGCCGCGGCGGGCGCTTAGCGTGCTTGGCGGATATGCGACGAGTTGTACAACGGGCAGCAAAGGAGTAGCGGCTTGAGCTCGCTGGAAATCAAGCAACTCGCGATGGGTTTGTGTGCTGCGGTTGAAATTTTGTTTTTGTACAGATTGGCTCGGGAGGTGAATGAAAAGCTCGAACAGCAAGACAACAGGCTAATAACAAGAAGAGAATATGGCTGGGGCTTCTTTAGCCGTATCTTAAAGGAACATGAGCGATTGTTTCCTGATAGCTCAGAGAGGACATGGTGGGTCCTGATATTTGTAATATCGGTCATCGGGTTCATTGTTGCCGATTTTCTCTAGATCTTGATTTGCCGTTAACAATGCGACTGGAAAAAGCATGAAGTTCTACCCCATCGACATCAAAGGCGCCGACTGGAATCGCCTCGACGGTTTCGCCGACCGCACCGTCTTCCAGACGCGCGAGTGGCTGCAGTTCGTCGCCGAGTCGCAGAACGCCCAGCCCGTGGTGGCCGAACTGCGCGAGGCCAGCGACGTCCTCGGCTACTTCACCGGCCTCACTTTCTCGAAGTTCGGCATGAAAGTTCTCGGTAGTTCCTTTCCCGGCTGGACGACTCCTTATATCGGCTTCAATCTCAATCCCGGCGTCCCGCGGCGAGCCGCGCTCGAAGCCCTGGAAAAGTTTGCCTGGGACGATCTCAAGTGCCTGCATCTTGAAGTTTCCGATCCGAACTTCACCTTCGAAGACGGCGAGACCGCGGGATTCAAAACCGAACACTACGCGTCCTACCGCACCGACCTGACGCGCTCGGAAGAAGATTTGTTCAACGGCATGGAAAGCGCCTGCCGCCGCTGCATTCGCAAGGCGGGCAAAAGCGGCCTCAAAATCGAAGAGGCCCACGACCTCGCCTTCGCCGACGAATATTACGAGCAACTCCAGGACGTCTTTGCCAAACAGTCCCTTGTTCCGACCTATTCCGTGGAGCGCGTCCGCGCCTTGGTTCGCAACGTCGAGCCAAGCGGTAATATCTTGCTGATTCGCGCCCGCGATCCGGAAGGGAAGTGCATCGCCACCGGAATTTATCCCGGCTTCAACCAGATCGCGGAGTTCTGGGGCAACGCCAGCTTCCGTTTGCATCAGAGCCTACGCCCCAACGAAGCCTGCCACTGGTACGCCATGCGCTACTGGAAAAAGCGCGGCGCCACCATCTTCGACTGGGGCGGCGAAGGCACTTACAAGGAAAAGTACGGCTGCACGCCGCATCGCGTGCCCTGGTTCACCAAGTCTCGTTATCAGATCGTAGGAGCCTTGCGCAACGAGGCTCGCAACATGTTTGCGCGCAAGCAAAAGTTTCTCGGATGGCTGCAAGGCAACCGTTCCGCCGCCGAACACAGTCCGGCCGAAGAATAGGGCAAAGAATACAGGGCGAAGACGCGCTACGCAGGTCTGCGGACAAGATCAGCAGGGCGAACTGGTGCGAGTCGCGCAGATTTTGCTTTTGCAGGCACTGGCGATACACTGAATTCGACCGGCACCCTCCACGTGAGCCGTTTGCGTGATTGTGCGAACGGGTAATCTCTGTCCCATGAGACCTCCGGTATTCATCGTTGGCTGCCCCCGTTCAGGAACGAGCTTCCTATATCATCTTCTGCTTTCGGCGGGAGGCTTTGCCGAATTCCACACGCAGATGAACGTGTTCGATGTGCTGGAGCCCATCTTCGGCGATCTGAGTGTTCCAGCGAACAAGAAGAAGATGATGCGGGAATGGTTGGGCAGCAAGGCGTTCCAGGTTTCCGGGCTCGATGCGTCCGACCTCGAAGCCAAGGTGATGGCCGGGTGCAACAATGGCAGCGACTTCCTGCGCATCGTCATGGAAGAAGTAGCACGCAGCCAGGGAGTGGACCGCTGGATCGATTCAACGCCCACCAACATCCCGCACATGCCGCGCATCAGCCGCGATTTTCCCGAGGCGCGATTTATTCACATCATCCGGGACGGCCGCGACGTGGCGCTCTCTCTCGACCAACATCGGTGGAGCCGGCCGCTCCCCTGGGACAGGAAACGCAGCCTGCTGGCGGCGGGACTCTACTGGGAAGGAATCGTCCGTAAAGGCCGTAGATTCGGGGCAATCCTCGGGCCGAAGTACATGGAGGTGCGCTACGAGGAACTTGTGGCGCAGCCGCAACAATCCCTTAAGCCGATCGGCGAATTTCTCGGACAGGATCTGGACTACGCCCGCATTCAGCAGGCCAGTATCGGCTCGGTCAGGAAGCCGCTGACCTCGTTCCAAGAGGATCTGAAGGAAGGACATTTCGCTCCCGTGGGCCGCTGGAAAACCAAGTTTCCCGAAGATCAACTGGAGTGGTGCGAAAGGCTGGTAGGAAACTATCTGGTGGAGCTGGGATATCCGCTCTCGCACCCGAGAAGCGTGTCGGAGCGCCGGTTGACAGTCGGGATGTTGCGCCTTGAGTACGAGAATTTCTACGACTTTAAGCAATGGGCGAAGGTGAACACGCCTCTCTCCCGCTGGATGGTAAATTACTCAGCTATCCTTATCGATAAGTAGGCGGAATATTTCCGCTGATTGAACCCGGCCACGGCGGGCTCGTGCTTGAGACGATAGCGCTGGATGGCGGTGGCCATGAATGATTAGGGTGAGCGCCTTAGATATCTCAGCGCGCAGCCGATTGCAGCTTCTCGACCAGCGCCACGACCGCGCCGAACATGAAAAACCTGTTTGTCCCAATCCGCCTGCAGCATGCTGGCGAAGCCTTGCACGGAGTTCGGAATCGAAGCCACGACGAAGCCCACGTGGTGAAACGCGCCTTCGGGTTGCCAGGTTAGCGAAATCGCATTCATCGTCAGAGCTCATCACCGGATTTCATCATTGGTGGGACACGACGTTACCAAGCTACCGAGCATCGGACTCTACGATGCCCATGCGCCCCTTGTTGGCGATCCGAGCGAGCGGGGTTTCCGATTTCAGCCAGAGTTTGAAGTCGAAATACAGAGGGTACAGGAAAGTCATGAAACGCACGGCCAGCGGCGGACGCAGATCCGCGCGCGGCGTTTCCAGCGTATAACCAGTATCGACGAGCAGGTTGCCGATGCTCGACTCCACGTCGCGAACCTGCGGCGGCGTGAACATGCGTTTCCAGCGGCCGATGGTGTTGGCTTCGGTCTCCTTGCCGTCGCCGCGAAACGAAGAATTCGGATTGTGCACCGATCCCAGCGCGACCTGCTGGATGCGGTCGTAGTCCAAATCGTGTTCAATGAACTTGCCGATGCGCGCCAGCGTTTCGCGCGGATTCTGCACCAGATCCTCGTAATGAACTTCCATGTAATCGGCGCCCAGCGCCTGACCGTAGCGGCGGCCCTTGCTCACCTGCCATTGCCAGAAGAGGGCGGGCGGCAGGATAGGGCGGCTGCGGTCCCACGGCAGTGGGCGAATCCAGCCGATGCGGCGCAGAGAAGCGGTGACGTCGCGCCCGTCGCGAATAATGTGGACGATGAGCGCGTCAGGAATCGTTTTCTTGATCAACGGAAGAAACAGCAAGTGGGCCGGCGTACAATCGGCCCAGCGGGAGACACCCTGTTTGCGGGCGACCGTTTCCATCACGATGCGCAGGAGATCGCCGGCATTCCGGCATTCCTCCATGATGCGCCCTTCGATTTCTTTGGGCTCCAGTCCGGTGCGCTCAAACAGCTTGCTTCTGAAGAAGTGGTCGAGTAACTTGCGCCGGTTGGCGCGGCGGGCAAGGTTACCGAAGAGCAGGCCGAGCAGGTTGAAGGCGTTACTCTCCGCATGATAGACCGCGAACCCTCCGGCGGAAAGCAGCGTGTGGTACAGGAACGTGGTTCCCGAGCGTTCGCAGCCCAGCATAAACACGGGAGCTTGCGAGCGCTTGCTGAGCCCTGCGCGTTGTCCCGACTGCTCTTCTAGAACTCCCGCTGCCGGATTCATGAGGGTGTGCCCGCGTTACGGAAATGCCGCCGCCTCGGCACGAATTTTCTGTTGGGAGACTCCATGTGATTGCCTGGATTCGGCAGTTTGCACTGTAAGGACAATCTTATCATGCGAGGCTGCCGCCGCCTGAACCCACTGTTAAATCATGGGTTACCGACCTTACTCGCTGGCTACTCGACGCCGGCAAGGGCTGCATCAACGGCGTCAACGTCGGCTCCCAGGTCGCGACCATCGTCCGCGCCGGCACCGGGGGATTTCTTCCCGCAACCTGGTCCTTTTTCGTGGCAGAGACGCGGGTCTTTGCTGATTCCGTTCTTGTAGTCGCGGATGCCGGCCCCCTGCGGGGAAGAGGCGGTGATGGTTCCAGCGGGCCAACGGCCGCGGTTATCGCCGATGATAAGGTTTTTCTCGAATTTGTAGTTACTGAAACACTCTTTCAAAACAGCTTCCGGGCCTTGCGCCTGGGTCTTGGATGCGCAGGCAGTTGGGCCTCCGCCAGCGGAAGCAAAAGCCGTGCGCAAGCCACCGGTATAGAGGACGTTGTTGCTCATGACGAAGTTGGGCAACTTGCTTTCGGTGTTCAGGATGGACGCAATGGGCCCCGGGAAGAATGCGGTGACGTGGTCAATCTGGAGATCGTGAAGGGGAGGCCGCGAGACGATCATGAGCAGGAACGCCCCTCCGCTGCCGTATTCCTTGCCGTGAACGTCATCGGCGATGATGTCGTGAATGCTGTAGCGGCCACCGTCAGTGGAAGCGCCGCCAGCGTCGGAGAGTACGTTGGCGATTTGGAGCACGCTGGCCACGTTGCGAACTCGGCAGTAGCGAATGGTGACATCATTGACGAGACAGGCCGGGCACTTATTCGCCTGGTTCTTCGGCGTGAGAAGAATCGAAAAGCCCTTCTGGGAGAATCCGCCCCAGCTGCCCTCCAGCAAGTTGGCCTCGAGCAGGACGCGCTGGGCGTTTTTCAGTTCGAAATTGTTCTTCACAATGAACGGATGTCCGGAGGCGGTCGGGGTATACCCCGGTTCGCCTTCCTTCCAGATGATGGGCTTGAAAAGATGGTTGCGCCGGATTTCGATGTCCGTCGGATTCACGGTTGCGGGGCCGCCACCGAACAGAATGTTTTCTCCGGAGGCTTCCAGAAAGTTGTTGTAGATCTTCAAGGTCCCGGTGGGTTCGTCGCCGTTGCCGCCACCGACGGCGGTTGCATCGGTGCATTTTCCGGCGCGCGCGATGCAATTCAGGCCATTAATGTAGGAGTTGATGACAGCAATCATGTGCGAGCCGATGATTCCAACGCCGTGGCCTACTTCGCTGCCATCGGCGGGGTGGATCCAGTTGCGATCGAAGATGACGTGGTCTCCGTGTTCGGCGGTCACAATACGGTAGATGTCGGCGTCGGGAGGCGTAGTCCACTCAATGCCAATGAAGCGGATGTGATCTCCGACGACTGTGCCCGAAGGGCGCCGCACAACCAGGGTGGCGAGCAACTTGGCCGGTCCACCGGCGGGTTGAGCAAAGGGCGGACGCCCGGGAAGGCTGGCGACTCCGCCCCATGCGGGAGAGATGCGCGTGCCTTCCGGGGGAAGCTTGGAATCGGGCGTGTCGGTTCGGACCGCGATGTAGTGCTGGTCGTCGCATTTTTTCGAGGGCAGCACTTTCGCGTCGAAAGAGGCTCCGGCGGGCAGAAGCAGCGTGTCTCCGCACTTGGCGCCGTCGATGGCGGCGGCCAGATCGGACTTGGCGGCGACGCGAATCTGTTTTCCCGGCGACGGCGTTCCGTCGAGCGCGGTGTAGTAACAGGCTTTGGGAAGTTCGGCGGGGCCGTCCTTGGCGCCAAACTGCGCGACATTGCCCTTACCGCAATAGGCGTTTTCTCCGGTGGGAGGTGCAGCGGCCAGAGTCGGCAGCGCGGACCAGACGACAAATGCCGAGACCAGACAGAAAAAATGAAAAGTTTTCGGCCGCGAGCTTTTCACCACGGGAACAGAGCAAGAGGATCGCAAAGGAAGCGGAGCCATGTTCCAGTTTCCCCTTTATCTATCTATCGCACGCCCCGCGCATGCACCTGTAATCACCGCGGAGAGGCCTTCCGTCCACAGTGTACTGGGATGAGTGGATAATAGCACGGGCCGGATCGATCGACTTTCCGGGTGGGTCGTGATTATGGAAAAAAAAGAGAAGGTCCGCGGCGAGCCGCGGACCTCGATTGCCTGGAAGCTGAAAATCCGTCGAAGCTGAAAGGTTATTCGACGTTCGCCAGCGCTGCGTTGAGCCCAAGAATGTCGGCGCCGAGATCCTTGCCGTCCGTGCCCTGGTTCTTGTAAGGGCTGTTCGACTGAAGCTCGTAGTTTCCGCCATTGCCGCTGTTGAAGTTGACTAACCTGATATCATCGACGGTTTGCGGGAACATATTGTTCGCTGGCCACTTCGACGGGGGATACGCCGATGGAGTCGGCCCAACCAGGGCGTTGTTGCTGAATGTATAGGTGGCGAAACACTTGGGTATGGTGATCACCGGCACGTCGTAATAGCCGCAGCTGGCTTGGCCGCCTCCCGTGTTCCACACGGGGTATTCGCCGGTCATCATCAGGTTGTTGGTGAAGACCAATCCATACATTGGCGCATTACTGGACAGGTTCCCCGTGACGATCATGTGGCTGGTGGAATCCGGGAAAGCGGTAACGTGATTGATGGTGACGGTGTTAAGCGGGTTCGTGGGCCATCCGTTCAAGATCTCGAACGCCCCGCCGCCGCCCACGTACTTTTTGCTGAGGTCGTCGATGACCACGTCATGAATGCTCCAGCGTTCTCCCGCCAGCGCTGGAGCACCGGGGCCATTCGTCGTAGGATCCGAGAGGGCAGTTGCCATCTGGATTCCGCCCCCGGCATGCGAGACGTGTACATACCGGATCGTGACGTCGGTCACCTGGCACAGCGGACAAACGTGAGTGCTTCTGGTGGCTTGATTCTTGGGGGTGAGCAGAATGCCGAAGCCGGACTGGCTGAAACCTCCCCAGCTATTTTCCATTAGGTTCGCCTCGACCAGCACACGAACTGCATTCTTGAGTTCAAAGTGATTCTTGACGATGAAGGGATGGCCGTCCGGCCCGCCGACGAAGGGCGTGTTGCCCTTCATCCACTGCCACGGTTTCCAGAAGTGATTGTTCAGGATTTCGATGTCGGTGGGGGTCAAGGTGGCCGGTCCGCCGCCGAACATGATGGTCTCGCCCGAGGCTTCCAGGAAATTGTCCTGGATCTTGAAGGGACCATCCTGGGTGTTGCTAACGCCTCCGGCGACCGCATGAGCGTCGGTGCAAGTCCCACTCACTGCGATGCAATGGAAATCGCTGAAATAGGAATCGACGACCGCTACGTTGGTCATGCCACCGAGGCCCACGCCAAGGTAAGTTT